>SKEY01001360.1_pt1 | contig 26327 bp, 29 predicted proteins | sample 4843871 | NCBI WGS metagenome assembly SKEY01 (sample SAMN11008797, study PRJNA524170) | human gut metagenome | biome: Human fecal sample; material: Feces; isolation source: fecal sample from pouch patient p36 | host: Homo sapiens | place: Israel: Tel-Aviv | collected 2016-12-04 | reverse complement strand
TTTAATGAAAATTTGATTTCTTGATTTTTTGATTTAGTCAATAGTACATCAATTAGAGCTTCTTTGAATGAAGCATCTTGAGCGATTATTATTTCTCCTGCCAAATTAACTTTTGTTTCAACGCCGCTGCCAACTCGAAGTTGTTCTAATTCTCTCACAGGTTTCATATACAAATGATCTCCAATTAACTCTAATTCTCGAGGAAGCGTTAATGCTCCTGCCCATCCGTCTACTTTTTCAGGCATAGGGCTTTCCCACATATCCATCCAAGCCATAACAATACGTCTACCATCTGGAGATAAAGTTGTTTGTGTTGCATAGAAATCGTGTCCCTTATCTAATTCATAAAAATTTCCTCTAATGAATTTTGCTGTCTCATAATCATAATCACCGATAAAGTAGCCTGTTTCATATAGATTTAAATAATCTTTTCCATTTGCTTCAATTCCCTGAGGGGATAATAAAAGAATAGATTTTCCATTTAATTCAAAAAAGTCTGGGCATTCCCACATAAATCCTTCTGTAAGTACTTCCTTCGCTTTAGAAATTGGTCCAATGTAATCCCAATTTAATAAATCTAACGACTGATAAACAATAGCACGACCTAATCCATCTTTTTCTTGACTACCCAAAACCATGTAATATTTTTCATCGTGTTTCCATACTTTTGGATCTCTGAAATGATGTGTGTTATCTTCTGGTGCTTTTGCTATTACAGGATTTTTTTCATATTTAGTAAAGTGAATGCCATCCGTACTATACGCCATGTTTTGATTTTGCCAAAAATGATCTGGATCATTGTCTCCATAATAGTGATGTCCTGTATAGAACAGATACAACACACCATTTTTTTCAATAGCGCTCCCTGAAAAACAACCACCTTCATCTTCTTGATCTCCAGGAGTCAAAGCAAGTGGTAAAGATTCCCAATGAACTAAATCCTTACTTCTAGCATGTGCCCAGTGCATTGGTCCCCATTCAGCACTATATGGATGATGTTGATAAAACACATGATAATACCCATCAAAATAGCAAAATCCATTTGGATCATTAATCCATCCTGATGGTGCAGACACATGATATCCCAAACGATAACGTGTATTTGTTAATTCTATAGCTCTTTTTGTCATAATATATTCGCTCACTTTCTAGATAAAATTGTTTTTTATTCTGTTGGTTTCCATTATCCTCGAATAAATGGATCCCCTTGAACATCTCTATCATCTTGTTTAAGAATAAAGAATGCATATATGCCTGCTAGTAATACAATAAGAGAAATAATTTTAAATGTTGGTTGATAGCCAACGTTGTCTCTTAATATTCCCAATGGTGTTGATAAAATCACTTGCCCAATTTGAGCAGCTATCTGAAATCCTATCATATAGAGGGTTGCTGATAGCTTTGTATCAAAATGAAGTGTAAAATAGCGAAACATTGGTAATGTAAATAATGGTACTTCTAAAGCATGCAACATTTTTATGCATGAAACAGATAATGGTGTCGAGGCAAACCCGCACAATCCAATTCGTACACACATAATGGTTACACCTAATAACAAAGTATTTCGAACCCCTAATTTTCTCATAATGATTGGAACAATTCCCATCATTAACGCTTCACAAAATACTTGAATAGCATTCAATGTCCCATATATTTTTTCACCATTAGCTGATGTTGAAAACAAACCAGTATAAAATCCCGGAAACATTTGTTGATCGAATACCGTATAAAATGTCCATGTAAAAACAATAAAGATGATTATCGTCCATAATTGAGGCAGTTTCATTAGATCAAACATTTCTTTTAAAGAAGGAATACTATTTGATTCAGCTTGTTCTTGATTAAAATTTTGATTTGCTTCCCGTTCAACTTTAGGGTTCCAAAATAATAAATTTAACAATAGTAAAGAACCAAAGAAAGATCCCGCCCAAAAGTTTAAATGAGGATTTTTTACAAATAAAAATCCTGCCAAAAGCGCTACCAAGGCATAACCAAATGATCCCCACGCCCTTGCTTGTCCATATTCAAAGCCAAATAAACGACTAAACCTTTCTGACACAGCTTCAAAAACTCCTACAGAAGCTAAATATCCAGCTGACAAAAATAGTGCTCCCATAATAATGCCTAAATTAAAATTGTTATCTAGCAATGGCCCGTATATCCATATAAAAAATGGTCCAACAAGTGTCGCTAATACAGAAGCAAAAATTAATAAATTTCGTTTAATATACAATTTATCTTGTAATGTTCCATAAATAAACATCAAAATTAAGGTAACTAACGAATTTGCCGAGAATACTGTTCCTACAGCACTGCCAGATAACCCTAAACCATTTGATTCAGATGTTAGCCAAAGTTGAAAAAATGACCACCAAACACCCCAAGAAGCAAAAAATAGTAATAATGTAGCTGAACTTTGTAAATAGGATTGATTTTTAAATACGTTAACCTTTGACATATTTTTATCCTCCAACGATATATTTGTATCCCCTTTCATGATAACCGGTTAATATTTTTAGAAAAGGACTTATACTCCTAAAATTATAAAAGGAATCCGCTTACATGTCAACCGGTTATTCTATTTGGATAATGCCATATAATGTCACAGGATATGACTTTTATTGGTGTGTCACTTTTCTTTTTTAATGGCACTATTTTTTATAAATAAATGTCAATCCAGAAAAATCAAACGATTATGACATTAAAAATATATTTTACGAATTTTCTAGTATATAACTTGATTTATCTGTTAAAACTTGTTCAAAAAACTTTTTCTATGATTGGGTTTCGAGGTTCAGATAAGGACGGAATAGCCATTGATAACCCAACTAACGACTTAACTGTTACTTAAAATTATTTAACAGTTTCTCCATTACTTACTCGAGCAGCTTCTAAAACGATACGAGTGACAGGAATGATGATTTTTGATAAAGTTGGCTGGCCTTCTAGATCTTCTCAATAACGAAATTGGACAGAAAAAAGTAATGGTTATTGGTATTATGGAAAATTATATTTAAAAAGTTATAAATCAGCTGGAAATAATTGGATTGCGACTTATTCAGGAACCTTAACTAGAAAGTAGGTATTTTTTATGCCAGAATTTGTGAATACACCATTTTTTATCAAGATAGTGATATTCTAAGTAAAATTAATTTACCGAAAGAAGAATCAGCTTGACATAGAAGCGCCCATTACTATTAAAAAAATTTTTCAAAGTGTCTCAATGTTTTTATCTAGATCTAAAAAGTTTTCATAAAGAAAGACCACGAGCAACTTAATTAGCTCGTAGTCTTTGCGCAATTTTTTTAAATCAATCAGGCAAATAATTTAAAGAAGCCATCTTTGTAGTAAAAAAAGAAGCCAAAGATTTTTAAGTTTCTGACTCTTTTGAGTTCTAATTATTTCTTCCAGAACGAAGAATGTTATCTGCTTTATCTGCAATTGATTCTGTTAGAAGGACTGAAAAATTTATGCCAGCCCTTTTGCCTAGCTTATCCGCCCATTGAGGAATTGTTAAGGTTTTTTTGACAAGTTCTGTGTCTTTCAAATATTTGGCAACATCTACACGAATTAAAGTAGTAAAAGAATCATCTTCAACAGAAATCTTATTGATTGGTGTTGGTTCTGGAAGTAGATCTTCATGCTCAATATAATCTGCTAAAACCATACCTAACACCTCTTGTGCCATAGCAATTCCATAAGATATATCGTCTTCGTTAATTCCTGTGTAAGCACCTTGAACATCAGGAAATTCAATAAAGTACCCACCACCTTCTTCTGGGCTAAAAATAGCAGGATAGGTTTTTGCTAAAGGCTCACTTAACATTTCAGTCAATCCTTTCTTTAATCGAATGCGAGATTATTTCAATCCCGCATCCTTTAAAATTTTTTGCTCAAGTCCTCGGCCAAGATCTTGATTGGCATGAACAGGAACAGTGATTCTAACACCATCCTTATAAAGATGATGATGAGATCCCTCTTGCCTTCGCTCAACCCAGCCATTTTTTTTCAATAACTTAAGCATTTCTTTTCCCGTAAGTGGCATTGTGCACTATACCTCCTTACAAAATAATCATAACACGTATCGACACGTGCGTAAAGTGCTATCACTTTTGTTTCTTCAAATGAAAAGTGACGTCACTTTTTGAGTGCTGGTACATCAAACCCTGCTTTTTCTTGTGCAATCAATAAATCTAACGCAATACACATAATCCTAGATTCACTTTTCCCGTACTTCTGCTTTAGTTGCTGCAATTCTTTTTGTCTCTTTTCATCCAATGTAACGGGTAACCGTTTATTCCCTACTGCAATTAGCATCGGTACTCCCTCCTTTCATCGAAATAATCCTATGAAGAATATGGCTGCGATCAATTTGAATATTAGACTCACAAGGGCTAACACAAAGCGCCAAAAGATCAAACAAAATACCAGTATTCCTAAGAATACTACGAAGTTTAAATGTACAGCTGCACCATGACGCATAAGTATCTCGCCAACAAACAGTACGAACAATAGAGGAATGATTTTATTCATATGGATCTCCTTATCTCTCTTAGGTTGTCGGGCATTGCCCGCTTATTTCGCACCACCTAAGCGGCGGGGGCGGTTGGAGCGATTGGTGCGAAATAAGAACCATTCCCTTAATTTCAAGGTTTTTTGTTCTTATTTCACACATTCTCACTTTTCGGTATAAATGATTATTGACCTTTTTTTCTTTCAAATCGTTGATATGGCATTCGTTTACGGTCAAGTTCATTTTGGATTTCTTCTGTATCGTCGTACGTGTAGGTATCTAAAAAATCAGTTAAAGTCGTGTACCAGTCGTCGCCTGGGTTATCTACTTCTTCTACAGATTCCCTCAAAAATGCTTCGGGTACAGCGAGTTCATAATCCATTCCCATTAACATGATAGATTCCGTCTCACACGTTAGGAATCTAGTAAATACGAGATAATAATCGTCTACCATCGCATCTTTGCTGTTTAGCTCCTCCATTTCTTCTTCCATTAATTCCATACTTTCAAAGATTGAATAATATTTTGATTCTGAGTAATAGTGTTTCCTGCGAATCGTGTAACTGACAAAGTTTTCGACCAGCTCACTCCTTTCTAGGTAAACATTCATGATATATTTTTCTGTTTCTAGTCGTAGAAGCTCCGCTCCTTTTTTTAATGTTTCAGGACGATTTTTGTATACGTCTAAACGATTATTGCTGACTGTGACCTTCGTTTGACTCGTTTCTCTTTCCATATACAACTCTTCTTCCACTCTTTGAATAAAGTACTTCATTTCTTCCATACAACTAAAGTCTTTTTGAATCCGTCTGATTACTTCATTCAAATGTTCTTTGTTTGTTAAAAAGTGTGACACATCTTCCGTTGTTAGTTGATAAATCACCTTATTCATTTTCGTTGTCCTCCTTTTTCATGGTTTAATAGGCGCCATATTTATTGATATTTTCAAAATAATCTAACCATTCACTTGAAACAGTCTTGGCTTTTTTCGTTTCGACAAATTTCGCATACGTTAGTTCTAAAGCTTGATATTCAGAAGGTTTAATAGTGCTTGGTTTGACACCTACTTCCAAGCATAGTAAGGCTTGGAAAAACCATTTTGCATTTTGCTTTTTCAGTTCTTCCAGTGTTCGATAGTACGTCGCAATGAGATTCATTTCGACACCTGATTCAATCATTTCTTCCATAGCTACTGACAATTTTTCTTTATAATGTTTTTTTGGAACACGTGTTTCGTTGTATAGGAACGTCATATCCTCCATTTTTTGTGCCATTTTATCCAAAGGTAATTTGACAAATTCGTCATAGTAATTTTGAGCCATATTTTTTTCTCCTTTTTAGTTCTCTAATTTGGTTAACCAATATTCGTTTTCATAAGTTTCCAAGTTTTCTTGATAATGCAGTTCATATCCTGCTATCTTCACTAGGTCTTCAAATAGCATAGTCGGTGCATCCTCTACTAAAGGGGTTTCTATCGTCCAGTACCGCGGAATAAGTAAAGCTTCTGCTACTTTTTCAGAAATGACTTCTTTGTCCACCAAAATTTGAACGACTTCTTTTACAGTCAATAATTTGTGTTGTGTTTTCATCAGCGTTTCTTTCCTTTCTCATCAATCAAAATATAATCGCCATAAGACAAGGTATATTTTTTCCCGCATGTTGGACATTGATACAAACGATAGCTTTTGATACATTTCGCTCTTTCTCCACAATCGCATTCGACAGTATGTGGTGCATGATAGTTTGGGAATAATTCGCTGAAGGGAACACCCCAATAATCAAATTTCCTTCGCATGATTGATTCTGCCTCCTCTTAGGAAAGGTTTTACTTCCTTTCGTTAGTTCTTTCTTTATTGATTTGTTGGCCAGAATGAATCAACGAAAAGCGACAAGGACAAGGGCGCGCAGCGTGCCATTTACCCTTGTTCTTGTCGCTTTTCGTTGATAAAAGGCAACTTGTTGCCGGTCTGGCAAATCAATAAAGAGATAGCGAACAGGAACGAACCTTTTGGTGAGAGGAAGCTTTTCCTATTTTGTCTTGCTTTGCAAGACACCATATCTTAGTGAACGTGCAGCGTTCACTTCCTTTCTTCTCGAACGGCGGTGGCGGTTGGAGTGAGAGAAAGGTTTTTTAATTGAGAAGGCGCTTGTGCCTTCCTAAACAGGCCTTTTCCTGTTCCCGTTTCTATGTAAAACAAAAAGAGCTGCAATCCTCATTTAGGACTACAACTCTTCTTTTATTTATATGCCCATCGATCGTGTAAAATGATCGGGATTTCTAACATACATGCTAGCAATAACCAGCTGATTTCGTTTATTGAAGTGACCTGTGACGGCAATATTGTATTTTCCATCATCCATAATTAGCAATTTATCGATAATTTCAATATCTGCAACTACACAATTAATCGATTCATGAATCGTTTGTAAAGTAAAGCGAACCAATAACGGTTGCGTTTTTATTACTCGGATTTTATCAAGCAAACCAACATATTTGTTCATCACAATCACCTCGCTAAAATTATAGCAAAAATCCAATCATTTGGATATTTCAATTATGCTATAATAGTCTTGCTGTCTGCTACCCCGGCCTAATCTGGCAAGGGGAGGAGGTTATAGGTTTGAAAATTCTTTTTGATTTTGTTTTTGCAATCATGGCAGAAGTAGCCGCGCACTATATCTGCAAATGGCTTGATTGTAAATTTGCCAAGAAAGACAGTAAGCCTACTCGTTAATTCTTATAATAGAAACGTAAAAGAAAACCACTAGCCCGCCAGCTAGTGGTTTTTGGTTATAGATTGAAAATTCTTTTTGTTGACTAAATTATAACATAAACCGTAGCAAATGCAACCAATAGAAAATGCTACTTAAAACGGTAGATCATCATCGCTAATATCGATTGATTGTCCACCAAATGGATTCTGTGAAGCGTTCAATCCATTGTTGTTAGGCGTCGCTGTATCCCGTTGTTCAAAAGTGGTGGTGCTTGGACTCGTGGACGATTGATCAGCGTGCGCACGGCTCTCTGTCGCTGCTTTGCTTTCTAATAGTTGGAAGTTATCAGCTACAACTTCTGTCACATACACACGTTGTCCTTGCTGGTTGTCATAAGTCCGTGTTTGAATCCGTCCGACAACGCCGATCAAGATGCCTTTTTTAGCTAATGTCGCCATCGTTTCTGCTGGTTTGCGCCAAATCACGCAATTGATAAAATCAGCTTCTCGATTGCCGTTTTGATTCGTGAAATTACGATTAACGGCTAGGGTAAAAGTAGCCACTGCTGTGCCACTTGCGGTATAACGTAAATCTGGATCTTTGGTTAACCGTCCTACTAAAGTTACATTATTGATCATTTTTATCTCTCCATTTCTCTGTTCATCTGTTGGTGTCTTTGATAAGCTATTTTTCGCTCTTTTTCTTCGACGTGAATCACTTTTTCCATCAAATTACTAATCGAATCCATTGTCTCTTCGTACGTGATCGACGCAGCATAAGGATTGCTTTTTTGATATTTCTTCCAGGTATCTTTTAGCTCATGACTATTTTTCAGTACATCCATATCCTTTTCGTAATAAATCTTTAACGGATCAGTTTTTCCTCGACGTGTAAATGTATTTCTCACACTATCTTTCAAGGTCTTCTCATCGATCTTTTCCATTTTAGGAATAGTATAGAGATCATAAAAATCTTTTCCTCTCGAATTATCTGTTAAAAAATCAAAGGTTGCACTTAATTTTTCGGCAATAATTTGTTCTGTAGGATAAGATTCCAAAGGAATCGTTCGATTTTCAAACATCAATTTATGACTGTGAGTGATCGTTGCAGGATAGATCGAGTCACCTGTAGTCACATCTACCTTAAAATCTGTCCGCATATTTTCCAAATGTGCCAGCACACGTAAGCTAAATCCTGGATAGTAATCGGCTTCTCTCGTTTCTTTCATTCCTTGAATCTCAAATTGAATGCCTTCTTTCGTCGGCGTTGAAAAAATATCGTTTAGAACCGTTGTTAATGTTTCTTTGGTTACTTTCATTTCCCGTAAAGTCGTATCAATGTCTTTGGTTGTACGATTTTCAATGCCATACTTTGAGCCAATTAAGAAGCCGCCTTTTAACACAAAATTTTCACGATAAGGAGACTCTGAGATTTTTTCCAAGAATTTTTCCATCATAAAATGTCTTAAAACAAGCTGCGGATCAACTTCTTTTTCTCTAGAAATATTCTTCACTTTTGCTTTTAATTGCGTAGGTGTCATGTGTCTTCTCCTTTAATTTAAAGCCATAATATAAGAGCGCATCGTTTTATCTGTAGGCAAAATTCGTCGATACTCATTCAATTTTCTAAGATTTTTTCTGTCCGACTCCATGTAGTTTTTGATTGCTTTTACTTTGATTTCATCCTCAACGTTATACCAGGGATTCCAAATGTCACACAAGGTTCTTTCTGGATCATAAGCTATAACAGGATTCCCATAGCGACTCTTTATTTCGATCTTGCCTAATTCATACCATTCCGCTTTTGAATAGTGTAACTCAACCGCGAATTCCTTCAACCCCTTTTCAGAAACGTGATAACCGTAAGGTACGGTTAGATCGATCTGTCTAGGGATCATATCCGTTAAATCATATAAATCCAACGCGGTGATATGCGAAATAATGCCGCGTTCATATTTTTTTTGCGCCATAAACAATTCATCAGGAAATTGACCAGGTAAGGTGAAAAAGCCTGGATACTCTCGATCCAGCTCCCCTCGATCTACCATACGTTTGATCGTAACAGGAGAAATGCCCGCTTTTTTAGCATCCTTCAAAGCCAAAGTTCCATTAAATTCTTCTAGCAGCTTGTAAACAATTGCTTTTGTCATTTTCTCCCTCCTTTGTATACGTATAAACTTATAAATATAGTATAACATAAGTTCATACGTATACAATAGCTGGGAAGATTTTATCGATCTAATTCAATTTCTTTTTGAATCCGTTGCTGGTTCTTCAATTGCTGCAGTTTTCGTTTGCTGGCACGCATTTTTTCCTGTTCTGAACGAATTTTGGCTTTTTGATTTTCGATTTCTTGTTGTTTGTGTGTTGTATTTCGCATAAGATAAACCCTCCATTATTTTGTCGTGCGTCGTGTTCTTTTCTTGAAGTTCGTTTTTTTCTTTTCAGAAAACTCAAACCCTGTGGTGAAATCTTCTTTTAAAACAATCGTTGCTTCAAACGAACCCTTCTGACCTTTTAACCCTTTCACTGGTTGGCTTGTTCGGCCATTTTGAATGATCTCTTTCAGCTGTGTCGCTGTAAGTTTCTTTTTGGCAATCGTTGTCCATAGTTTGAAATCACAGGCTTCAGACGTGCAAGCCGCCACCTTTTGATAAAGTATGACTTCTTGTTCCTGGCATTTTGGACAAATTCCTAAATGACGCGCGGCTTCTTGCTTTTCACTGGCTGCTTTCACTTCTTGTAACGTCGATCCAAAATCAGTGGATTGGATTTGCCCTGGTACGACTTCCAATAAGTGAGAGACAAATTTTTGGATATTGGCTAGAAAAGTGGTTTGTGTTCCTTTTCGTTCACCGATCTTTAACAAGTAGCTTTCCCATTTGGCGGTCATTTCGGCGCTCGTAAGCAGCGGCTCTTTTTCCACGGCTTGGCAAAGCAAAATCCCTTTATTCGTCACCACGAGCTTATTTTTCTCTACCTTGATATATTCCTTTTGTTTCAAGGTTTCAATAATATTCGCCCGTGTCGCTTCTGTACCGATTCCTTCCACTTCTTTCAATATGGATTGCGCTTCTTCACTATCAACGGTTTTCCCAGCTGTTTTCATCGCCGTGATCAACGTACCTTCGGTATAAGGTTGTGGTGGCTTGGTTTCTTTTTCAAGGACTTGTAGATCTACCGTCACCATTTCTCCTTTTGTCACTTTAGGAAGTAGCGGCTCTTCTTCCTTCTCTTTTCCGTCGCTCTCTTTGCCAAATAACTTCTTCCAACCTAGATCTATCGGTACTTTTCCGATTGCCTTTAACTGAAGCTGCTGGACTTGCGTCAAGATCGTTGTTTCTTCATAGGTATATTTTTCCGCAAACATGGCCACCGTTGTTTTTAACACTTGTTCATAAATGGCCTGCTGCAGTGGACTTAATTGTTCAAAAGCCGCTGCCGTCATGACCGTCTTTGTAGGAATGATCGCGTAATGTTCCTGGACTTTCTTATTATTCACATATCGACTATTCGGTGTATGAATAGGAGTAGGAATGGCTTCGGCCTTTAAAAAGTGTTTGTATTCGTCTAAGTGATCCAACAGATACGCATACTCCCCTTCTGTAATATAAGGGGTATCTGTTCGTGGGTAGCTTAGATATTTCCCTTCATACAACCCTTGCATGGCTTCCAAAGTATCTTTGGCACTAGCTTTCATGAGCTGATTCATTTTAGACTGAAGGCTGGATAGAGAAAAAAGACGTGGACTTGCCGCACTTTTTTTCTCGGTTTCAACTTGGTGGATCGTACCTGGCTGTTTTCCCAATTGAACCCCCTTTTCTTTTAAATAATCTTCAAATGCTTCTTGCGTCGCTTGGGTTTCATTCGGATCAAGCTTCGCATCAAATGCGCCATTTTGAGCGATTACTTGGGCTTTTCCTTCAAAATAAGGCTCTTTTTGGAAGTTTCTAATCTTTTCCTGCAACTGATAAATCATGTAGAGCGTTGGGGTTTGGACTCTGCCTAAGGAAAAACTTCCTGGTATGCCTTTTTGCTGCAAGAGTAAACTATACAGTGGGCTGCCGTTCATGCCGATCAACCAATCAGCGATCTGGCGTGCTTGTGCTTCTTCAAATTTGGGATAGGTCTCTTCTGCGTCTCGTAATTGCTGGAATCCCTGATAAATGGCTTCTTTTTCTAAGGAGTTGATCCAAAGTCTTTTAAATATCTTTCCATGATCGGCGCCTGCTTGTTGAATGATCGTCCAAGCTATTAGTTCCCCTTCACGATCGCTATCTGTCGCAATAATAATGGTGGCGGCCGATTGAAGTTGCTGTTTCACCACGTTGAATTGCTTTTTCTTATCTTTAGGAACATGATAGTGATAATGTGTAGGGAAAATAGGCAAATGCTCTAATGACCATTGTTTCCAATTTTCATCGTACATATCGGGCGAATCTAACTCGACTAAATGACCAAAACCATACGTGATCACAGTTTCACCAGGAAACAATCGATCTTGGATTTCAAAACACCCGTCTTTTCGGGTGGCTTTAGAGAAGCTATCGGCATAAGCTTTCGCTTGTGACGGCTTTTCTGCTAAAATAACGGTTTTCATCATGACGATTTCACTCCCTTTCTTGCTGTCTACCTTGTTGAAACAACATGGCACGTTTTTGCTTTCTGATCTCTTGTTGGTGGATTTCATGCTTCAATTGATCATTCCAATCCTTTTTTACTTCAGGTACAAATTCATGTTCATGATTTTTATAGCCTTTGTAGTATTGTTCTGCTTTATAAGAGAAAAGAATCTGAGCATTAATATCCCCTTTTTCTTGATAAAAACGATCAAAATCGTACGTACCATCCACGCGTTCACAAGCTTTTAATTCTTTTGCGACTTCTCTACAAATATCTTTCAAATTAATAGCTTCTATTGAATCGTTAACAGAAAGCTGCTGACCAAAAGACGCATTTACTTTGTGAGCGGAAACCAATTGGTTCGTTAATTGCAGATTGTTTTCTGTCTTGTGTATGGCCATAATTGCTTCAGGTTCAACTTTCATTTCTTTTGCAACTTCTTCATAAATGACTTTGCATTCTTTTGGCACTTGCCAATCATTAGCGATTCCTCGTTCACAACGTACTTTCTGATTCGTAAATGGATCAACTGCGCTCATTAATTGTTCTTTTTCGTAGAAAATATGTCCTGCACGGTCATTATCCACACAAATCTCAATGGATTGAGGAAAGGCTTGTTTCTTTCTCAATTCAGATACTGCCTCACCAAAATAATGACTGATCACATGGTGTTTTAACCCTTCCATAGAGACTAACCACGTATCGTTTAACTGATCACGATTCAGTGCAGCATAGCTAAGTAAATCAATACTACTCTCAAAAAATTTTAACTGCTTAGGGTCACCGATCTTTAGGTTAAAGCCATGATTCGCTGTCGAATTTTTATCTATATGCTTATATGTGCCTCTCTCACCAAAACGTTCATAATCAATGAACGTTCCTTGATAACTCGCCCCTACTGTCTCTTTTGTCTGTGGATCTTTCCATAAAAAGGCGACCGCATGATCTAAACGATCGTCTCGAACTAAGAAATTTTGCCGTTCATGTTTTGGCTTTAGTTCGGCAATCAACCCTTCTTTTTCTGCATAATCAATCAGCCACTCTGGTAGTTTTCGTTCTTCCTTCAGATAATTCCTTCCTTTTTCTGTGAGTGGTTGATAATCAACGGGGTGATCTTTGTACTTTTCTGTCTCAAAATGAAGATTTTCCACTCGTTCTGTTTTGTCTTCATTCTTTAGAATAAAATCAGTGGCTGCTTTAAATTGTTGCTTAGGGTCTTGGATCTCTTTGTCTATGAAAAAAAGTTTAGCTAATTCAATAATGTCGCCACTAATATTTTGACTGTTCCAATAAAAACGTTGTTTTCTTCGATCAAAAACAAATGAATCATGGTCTTCTAAGCGATAGTCTCGTCCTTTATTGACTACAGCCATTCCATTGTTTCGAGCAAAATCCACTATATCGATCTGTTTACATCGATCAATAAGACTCATTTTTTTCTCGGTCATTTTAAAACCTCCCAAAAGAAAAAAGACTATCCGTTTTTCAGATAGTCTTTTTTACTTGTTTTATACACGTTCTTTTTGTGACAATTGTTGTTCATAATAGATTTCATTTTTTCGTTTTGCCACTTCTGACACTGTCTCAAGTGAAAATCGGAATGGATTTCCTAGCGCAAATTCTTCTGAAGGTAACGCCGTTTGGATCTCTTTTCCATAACTTTTTCCTTTTAAAATTACTTGATTATGCTGCGGATCTTCAATAAACGCCGCATCCTTCAAATGTAACGTTCGACCCGTATCTTCTTCCATTACTTTCCCGTCTTTCTTGTCGATCCAAAGTGAACCAACAGGAACAATATTCTTTTGTTCTGCCGTTTCTACAGTATTTTTATGCTCCTGCTTCACTTCTGCTGGTTGGATTTCTGGTTCTCTTTCTCTGTATTGATTGATTTCATTAGAAATGGTTTGAATGAATTCATTTGCGACACGGCTGACATCATTCATGATTTTCCCACGTTCCGCGGCTTCCTTATCATCCAACGTCTGACCATTCTTCGTCCATGTGGCTATATAAGGAATAGCTTTCTCCGACGTGTCCATTCCAAAATGTTTGCACACAATATAAGAAGTCATTTCTGCCTGCAATTCTTTAGTTGCGGTATCTAATTCTGAAAATTTGTGCATTCTTGCATGGGCTAATTCATGAATACTTGTAGCTAAATGCTGCGTAGGAGTATTTCGAGTATTCATGACGATTTCTTCTTCGCCAGTAAATTCGTTACGAACATACGCCCCACGTGCTTGTCCTAATTCTCTTTGATAGACTTCACTTTCTGTCATATCTCGAATTTGTATTCCAATATTGTTGGCAACCGCTTGAATCCCAGCTTGAAGTTCTGACTGTCCTTTTTTATCCAATTGAAAATCAAAGACACGGTTCGGAAAGATTTTCGGATAGTCTTCAGGTTTTAACTGTGTTTGTGTGATATCAAACACTTTTTCAATCGTGTAGTAAGGTTTTTTGATCACTTCGATTTGACCACTTTCGATTCGTTTTTTATCTTCTGGTGTAGCTTCTGTTTCTCGAACAAAGCCACGTCCTTTCTCATAAAATCCTTTGACCGTTTTTCTGACAAAGATCTTGTTCCCTTGTTCCCCTTTTTTGATATAGATTCCTTCTTTTTTCAACGCGGCACGACCTAAACAAGCCGTTGCACCTGGAAATTGTTCCTCAATCAATAATTGATTTCTAAAGGATCGTTCTGGAAAACGAGACATAAAGTTCAAAAGTTCTTTGACGTCTTCAGGAGAATGAGTATGCTTTTTCACCGCATCCAGTGCCTGTTGCGAAAGGGATTTAACTTCTTGTTTAATCTCTTCTGTCGTTCGTTTTTGATAGCCCTTTTGTTTTGTTTTTGTTTCTTTCGACTGCATTTGTTCTTTCGAAACAGGTTCATTTTTGGCCGATTTTTTTTGTTCCTTCTCAGGTACTTGTTCGCACAATTTTGCTAACTCTAAATAGATTGGTTGATTACTGTTGACGCCATCCCCTAGATCCATTCGGATCTGATCGACTACTTCTCCGTTCTTCACTTCTTCAAAATAGAATTTATAATAACCTGCTTCTGCGGCGTATTGGTTATCCAACGTTTTGAGTTGATCGATCAATTCTAATGTTATGATCTCCCCACCATAACTTTTCAATCCTTTTTCTGGATCATTTTCGTTGAATTCTACTCGATAGAAATGATCGTTTTCTTTCTCCTTCAAAGAATCAGTTGGCGCAGCCTCTTCAAGTAATTCACGAACAGCTGCTTTTTCCTCTTCCGACGTGGCTTGGTATTTTTTTGATTCCTCAAATCCCCCGTTTTCATTCAGTTCTAAAGCAACTTTTCGATAGCCTTTCAAAAAATAAATGGTTGGATTTTTTTTCCATTGCGTCACTCGTCCGCTGTCAATAATTGCTTGTACTTCAGGAAGAAGATTTTCTTTTCCTTTTTCTGATCTTTCTTTCAGCTGTTCTAATGTTTCCAATTTCCGTTGGTATTTTCGGATCGTAGCGGCTGAAAAAGTCGATTCACCTTTTTCAAAGCGTTCGATTTCTTCTTTGATTCTTGGAATATTTTCGATTGTCATATCCAGGCCGCCGTACTTGTTATAGCCCATTTCCTTTAGCTCTTCTTGTCTTTCAAGTTTTTCTACCTGTTTTTCTTGTTGCTTGATCTCTTCTCTCAGACTATGCACTTTGTTTTCTAAACGTTCTTGTTGCCTAAACCAAGAATGCCCATTTCTCTTATCGTTCATTGGCTGACCGTTTGTCTTTCTCTGGTGTTCAAACATCTTCTCAATTTGTTCGTTTAATTCATTTTGCAATCGTACTAATTTTCTTTTGGATTTTCCCAAGCGACTATTGTCTAGTGGTTCTTTTTCTTCTGCCATGTCCGTTTCCTCCTAAACAAATGGATAATCTTCTGCCGCATCGACGAACGTCTTCGTAGTCAGATTTAACGTTAAAATATCGCCAGTTTGATAAGCTTTTGCCGCTTTGTCTGTGACAACAAAAGCTCTGCCCGTTTGAATTTCTGTCACAAAAACGAGATTGTCTCTGCTTTTTTCAACAACAACTCCAATCGTTGAATGAACCATTTCTGCTTCCTCCCTTCTCTTTCTTTTGATATAATGTAGTCGGAAATCGCACCACTCAATGAATTGGCGGAAAACAATTCATTGAAAAAAAGAGTCCTGGACAATCACGTTCAGGACTCTTTTACATTGATCTAAATATTGTTTCATTGCTATTCCTCCTACTATCTTTACTGTCTTTACTGTCTTTCTTGTTCCATTTGAATTCTTCGTTGTTGCTCTTCGTATGCTTTACTTGCGTGGTATTTTTCTTCATGGGCATTAATCGTTCGATTTAATTGACGCAAACTCCGTTGCGTGACAACTCTTTGTTGGAATTGTTTCCTGCGCTTCATGAATTCTTCGTAACTATATTTGTATTCATTCGTTGGCAACTGTTTAAGTGTTCGAAAGGATCGTTCATTGTAAATAGATTGCATCTGATCCATACTTTCTATTAAAGGTTTTATTTGACTATCCTGTTTCTTCAGTTCTGTTAGAATGGCATTTCCTGTGCGCTTTTTTAAATCAAAGAGAGCATTTTTTTCTGCATCCTTTGATTCTCTCTTGCTTTCCCCATAAAGACTTTTTGCTTCTTCTTTCAATGCTTTTGAAATCTGTATATATTCTTGGTATTCAGGTTCTTTTGTTAACACATATTTGGTTAACTCATCGAGTTTCTCTCTTGTGTATGGTGAAAGTTTGGTTCGTTTTTCATCCCCGTAATTCCATTCCGAACGTTTGTCAGGTAGGGTTTTATATACTTCATTTAATAAGTTCATTGCGTGTCGATCGTAACGCGCTGGCTCTTTTACCACTTTTGTTAAGGTGTTACGCAAATCACTTTTCCGCGTCAATAAATTTCGTTTCTCCATACCAATCATTCGATCCTTTTCATAAGAAAAACGTTCTAACTCATGTACATAATTGGTCTTCATTGCGTCTAATGTTGCTTGTCTTCTCTTACCTTTCGGTACGATATAACTCACACCATTTTCAACCTCCGTGTAAGGTTTACGCGTATTTTCTTTTTCAACAACTGCAAAATGAATATGGATATGCTTAGTGTTACGGTGAATCGTTGCCATCCAGTAACCTGTTTCATTCAATTGTTCTTTCTCGAATAATGTCTCCATCATTTTTCTTCCAGCTGCTTTTAATCCTTCTTCATCTAAGGTATCTGTTTTGGGATCGTACAAGCCCATTTTTTCAAGATACGAATTGTCGTGAGAGACAACATCTTGATAAATGATTGAGCCTTTTTGTTGTCCTCTTTGGAAGATTTGTTTGATCTCCTTCAGATCACTTCCTTTCACTTCGTCTGAAGCCATAGAAAAAACTCCAGGAAGATTTCCTGAAGCTTTTTTGTGTGGCTCTGTTTGATATTTTTTTATTGCTTGGTTCAAGCGTTGGTATTCTTTTTGTTCACTTTGCGTCAGTTCTTTCTTTTGTTCTAACGCATAGTGACGGGTCATATAAGAAAGATATTTGGTAAAATCTTGTTCTTCTAACTTGTCAAAGTTGATTCCATTTCCCATCAACGATTGAGCTTCATTCGACGTTTCACTGAATTCTTTATCCGTCTTACTCTCCGAAAAAGTTTCTCCTTCAGGAATATAAAAATCCTCTAAAGCATTCTTGATTCGTTGCAGTTCCTGTTCTTCTTCGGGCGTACGTCGTTCTATTTCTTCAAGAGCCTGTTCCCTGGTCATATAGTCAATGTAAGTAGAAAATGACTTTTTATTCGGCAAAGTAAATTGACAAGTGAGAATCACTGCAGGCGATTGAGTCATTAGTATCCTCCTTCATTTTTATCTTTTTAAAAACTTTGTTGGATCAAATGGATCTACTCTGGCATGAACAGATTCATTTATTGGTTTCTTGATTTTAGGAGAATACTTCTTCGTTTGATTCGCTTTTATTTTCCCTTCCACACGCTCTTTTGCTTCTTGATAGACAGTTGAATTTGTACCAATTAGTATTCCTGTATCTTTCAAATGAAGATCCGCAAACTCTGAAACCATTTCTGTTAAAATAGAAATTTCCTTTCCCATTGCGTTCAACTTTGCGTTCGTCATATTATTATTTTTTTCAATTTCTGGATCGTAATTCATACATAAAAATCGAATGGCTTCAGAATAGTTTTTTACCGTAGGCTGAGTTTCCATAATATTTTTTAAAACTTCATCATGCGCTTCATAAAATGTAATATGCTTTTCTATCGCTTTAACCATAGAACATTATCTCCTTCCTAATGTGTGATTAATATTTCAATTAAGTTCTTGACCTCGTTCGTGTATGCTTCCAAAACTTTTGTATTATGCAGCTGAACATCTGTAAATTTTTCCAATAAACGATCAAATTGATCTTTCTTGTAGTCCATTAAAGGACGTTCAAAGTCGTTTTCAATCAATAGTTTTAAATAGTCATTCCTGCTCCATTTTGAGTCTGTTTTTTTTCTTAACTCTTCACAACGTTTATCAATTTCATTAATGTACTTGGTATTAATATCTCTGATAATGATATCCATATGATTCTCCTTTTTACATTATGGATAGTCTATGGATAGTATCCAAAAGCTATCCATAATATAGGTATTTGCTATCCACAGACTATCCATGAAACTCAATTTTTGATATCAGATTTTTTCCTTAGAAACGTGGTAGGCACAGCCTACCTAGCACCTTTCGTAAGAAAGTGATATCACGTTTCCTTATGCTCTTTAAAAATTAAGGTTATTTGTGTATTTAGACAATAAAAAATCCTTCTAACTTTGTCGATTAGAAGGAAATATTTTGTCATATGAAAAATGAATTTTAAAAAAAGTGTATGCTATAATTGATACGCTGTCTTCCTGTTTGGTTGAAATCTTCAGCCAGAAAGGAGGAGTTTTAAATGTTTTATGTGCTTGATGTTTGTGTTAGAATCGTGGTTAATGTTTTCTCCCATCTCATTAACAAATGATTAGATTCTAAACATGATAAAGACAGCTAGCCTGTTCTAATGGCAGCTCGTAATCCTGGTGCAGTCATTTTAACTTCAAATTCTTGTAAGTAGTTAATTGTTTCTTTTATATTCATGGAAATCCTCCTGTTTTTATTTTCTTTCAGCCGTAAAATATTTTTTTGCAGCTATATATAGAGCTTCAAATGATCTGAATTTTAAGGTATCTAAACTCTTTCGACCATTCTTCAACTCAGATATTGTTGTGTTAGATAAATTCACTTCTTGACATATTTCTTTAGCTTTTACAACTTTGAGATAGGCTTTAATCAATACTTTCTGCTCAGCGAAAGTATCTTTGTCAGCCAAGTTTGTTCGCTTCATTTTTTCACTCCACCTGTCCTTCTAAATCTTTTCTTTTGTCATACGATCAATTTTTTCTTGAAGTTTTTGAATGATCTCTTCTTGATCTTTCAGTTGCGTTTTCGATGTTTCAATTTCTTGCTGATAGCTATTAATCTTGTTTTCAGTATTTTCCTGATCATCTGCGACTTGATAAGGCAATTGATCTTTTAGCTTCTTCACTAATTCTTCATTCAAATCAATGGTTGCTTGGAAGGATTCCATTTGTTTTTGTGCTGCTTTTTGTTCTTTTTTGTATCCTTTCACTTTGTAATTGATCGCATGTTGTTCATAATCTTCATCTTTCACTTGATCTTTAACCTTATCTTCGTGAACGTAATAAATCAGATCTTGTGGTTCTTGCATATCCACTTTTGGATCAATTTTTTCAGGAATAATGGTTAAACGCATGGCGATATATTCTTCTGGTACATGTGCTAACTTCACTACAAAATAATCATCAGACACCTTGATCACTTTGGCTTTTATTGCTTGATAATCCCCTTTAGCTGTCTTTACTTCTACACGATAATTAAGATTAGCTAGTTCTTTTAATAAGCTCTGATCTTCATCGTCGATCGCAAATTCAAAAACTAATTGCTGGTTCGCTCCTTTTTCTTTTGAAACCATCGTCAGTTCCTTCGTGTTTAAAAATGCGTTCGTGCTTACTTCATCTGGTATGTCTACCTTTTTATGTGTGTAAATCGGACTAGCAAGAATCAAAAAGCCGAGAATCATAAAGATCCCCAGCCATCTAAGATAACTTTTTCGTTTTTTAAAACGTTGTCTTGCTCCTTTTTTCTTACTCATTTTCTTCCTCCTAACGAGTGAAATAACTAAAGTCTGTGACTTTCCATTGACCATCTACTTGTTTTTCAGTGACAGTTAATCCACCTTTTATTTTTTGTGGTTTGACATCTTTAAATTGAGGATTGCCGATTGTATAATCAACAAATACGACAAAATTTTGTTCCTCTTTTACACTGCTTGTTTGAGCGTAAGTTTGCACGTCACCTAATGTAAAAGAGTAACTTCCGTAGTCGTCATGTTGGTGATCATCGTCTGCAGGACTTAATTTGTCGATCACTTCTTGGGTTGCGACATCTTTTAGTTTTTCCGTTAATTCATTTCTGCTTAATGATTTATCAATGGCCAATTGACCGAACTCTTCTGCCGTCTTTCTTTGTGCTTCAGTTACTTCCTCTTTTGCTTTTGTGCCATCTTGTTGCTTCAGCTGATCGATTTCTTGGTTTTTCTCATTGATGGTTTGATTTAACTTGTCGATCTTCGCCTGTGCCTCAGAAGAATTTTTTTTGAGCTTATCAGACGCGTTTTTAGCCACTTCTTCAATTTTATAGGTATTTGTCTCTTGTTCTTCTTTAAGCTGCCAAAACAACGCAATATTGCCGATTAAACTAACGCTAATTGCAGCTGTTAAGACGATTTTTAAGGTTTTATTTTCCATATTTTTTCTCCTGATCTATTTTTTGCTGCTATTCAAAAATGGTAACGGATCGATCCATGTACCATCATCAATGAATGCATGTCCTTGTGCTTGACGCCAATCCATTCGAGTAAATCCTAAATGCAAGTGTGCTGTATCTCGTATCCCAATTACTTGACCAACTTTCACTTGATCGCCTACTTTCACTCGAGAATTTCCTGTACTATTTGCAAATTCTTGATACACCATATTCAAGCCATCGTAATTAATCACGATCACACACGCACCCAAACCTGAAATACCAGGATTGCCAACGTACACGACTTTTCCGCCATGAACCGCATGAATCTCACTTCCTGGATGATCGACTGAACCAAAGTCTAGTCCATCATGGAACCCGTTAGGTCGGAATTCTCCTCCTGGATTTTTCCCAAAAAGTTGTCCTCCACTGAACGAATTTTTATCTAAGCTACTTCCTGGGAATGGATTGCCCCAGCTTCCTGTAATCGTACCACCAGTTCCGCCGCCTTCTCTCCAGTGTTTAATCGCAAACTCATCGTACTCCATCAATTTATTTGTATTAATAATAGACATACAATTTTTATAATAGGCACTGTCTTCAGTAATTCCTGCGGCGGCATACCCTCCTCGTCCTAAGATCAATAAGCTTGCGCCAGGGCTTTTATTTCCGACACAAGCATTAAAATTTGATTGTGTGGCTACCATAAAGCCGTAATAGGAGAAGGCAGCTTTTGAGTTGGGAAACTTCATGTACCAGCCACCTTCAATGCCACCAATTCCACGCGCAGTTCCTTTAGGAAACAGACACCCATCAAACCACGTAATCCCAAAATAATTGAGATCATTTCTTGCGGACGCCGACGTACCAAACGCTGATTCATAACCGTATTGCGAAAGGATCACACTTGGTAATAATTTATACTTCACTGCTGCACCTACAGCATATTGCGCAATCTCATCAGAAAAAGGGCCTCTTCCTTTGATTTCTTTATAAATGGGTAAGCCTTCCGAATATTCTCCTGTAAAAGCTTCGCCACCACTACTTGAATCAGAATTATCAATAGAACCTGCCGCAAGTATTAGAAAAAGGGTCACAAACACAGTGATCAATATAGTAATCAAACCTGCAGAAGTACCAAACACCCACAAAAATAAGCGCCGCTTTGCACGACGCTTAACATACTGTTTGATTAAACTTTCATTTTGGTTTTCCATTATTTTCCTCCATCAAACAATTTTAATTGACGTTTGTTCGGACTAAAATGAACACGAATGGTTTCTTTTGAGCCAAAATTGATCACAGCGTCTCCTTGATTTTGTTGAGGAATGGATTCTAATTCTGAGTTCGTCATTGATTTACCAACTAATCCTTCTATATGACGTAAAATAGATTCATCCATACGCATAAAGATCTTCGTAGAAGAAAATTCAAAGACTTTCTTCAGTTTCGAGAAGTTATCAGAAGACATATTTTCTGGCACCATTTCTTGTGGGGATTGTGTAGCTAAAACAGTCATTGCTTCTACTTTACGCATTTCTCGTTGGAAGTTTGTGACATAATTTACCGTTTCAATGAAATCTGGATTAATCGCATTATGGCACTCATCAATCATCGCCAAGAAGCGTTTGAAGTCTTGTTCTTCCATTTGTTTTTCTTTAATTAAGCGTCGTTGTCTTCGTCCTTGAATCATTGCCTGATTCCAAATCAACGTCATGGCCATGTACATCTGACATTGTTGTACCCCTCGATCTAGGCCTGTAATAGAGTCAATGTCAAAAAAGACCAACTGTTGTTGGTCAAGGTGTCGAATCGTACTATGACCATCAAAAATCATGCCATAAGTCTCACATAAGGATTCCACGATAGACTCCATTTCTTCTTTCCGATTCTTTTTCTCTTGGGAAGCCCCTGGTAGTTCCAGTTGTCCTAAAAAGGCTAAAAATTCTTTGAACGTCGGATAAGCTTCTGGATCTTTCCCTGTGACTTGCGTATCAGTATTTGAACGCGAATTTGAGGAAGTAAAACCGCGTGGTACTGTTCCATACTCTTCATAAAAACGATTCAAGTAGGTCTTGAATTCTGCTTTCATCGTTCCTTTTAGCTGAGGACTCACTAACTGTACCTGATAGACTACTTTGTCTAAGTGCGTTTGATAGGACGCTGCTTCATTGATCTTCAAATCTTTGACTGAACCATCGTCATATAAACTGGATGCTTCATCATACGTCCGTGTGGCAAAGATCTCTAAAGGATTGATCATCCCGTCAGATCCGTCTAAACGCACCATAATACCGTTATATTCCTTTAAGAAAGGAATAAAGTCTTTTCCCTTTTCAAAGCCCCAAATAAAGTCTCCTGCAGCTAAATGGGCTTCCGCGATCATTTTAAGAACGGTCGATTTACCAGCTCCCATCATTCCTAGAAGCAAGGTATTGGTAGATAAACGTACACTATTTTTATACGTGGCATTCCAGACAAATGGGCCGCCTGTCATGGTTTCCCCATATTGTGTGCCTCCTGGATCTTTTAGCGTTTGGTGGTGGAACGGGAATCCTCCGCCAATGTTTAACGATGGAAGTGATTGCCCTTTGATATTTCCAAACCATTCAGCTTGTTCATCGAACATGGTAAACATCGATTGCCAATCTCGTTTGGTTTTATGCAGATAAGTCACCGCACGATAATCCATCCCTTTTAGATTTTCGATCAGTTCCTGCGCCCGTTCATCCACTTCTTGGATCGTATTTCCGTAAACATGTACTCTCACTTTGACTTGTTTAGAAATTTCCCCATTAGAAGTCAATTTTCGGGCATATTCCGCTAGTTCCAGGTATTCTTCCGCACTTTTATTTCGGTCAGTCGCTTTTCGTTCATTATCTGATCGATCATTTAATTCATCTAATGCGCGGTTGATTTGATCAATCACTTTTTGCTTTTCATCTGTGCTAACATCTAGTGTGGCCACTGTATGAGGATTGTTCATGAGATTGGCCAACCAAAAAAGAGTAGGATTTTTTGTGTAATGATAAACTGTCACACATCGTGAATAACCATTTCCATAGGTCACATATTCTTCATCAAAATTCAACCCACCTTGTGGCATCACTTGTTTTAAGAAATCTAAATCATAACCTTTTGATTTTAAAATCTCTATTTCACGATTACCAAGTTGTTTTAATGGATCAATCACCTTTTGATTACTTTGCGTTGAAAAAGCTGTTTTTATCACATCTAGCATGAATCATTTCCTCCATCTTTTTTATTCGTCATTCATGTTGTTCATTCGATAAAGAATCTTAATCAATTCTTTTTTGTAGAGTGGTTTTAACCCTAAAATGCCACTAGATCGCATTAACTGACGATTTCTAGTTTGTAAATCCTTGATTGTCTTTCCTTCAATAACGAAAAAGAAGCTTAAGTCAGGACGTTCTTGTTCTGCCCGTTTTAATTCCTGGATCTCCTCTACTAATTTCTTTTCATATTTTCTTAATCGCTGTAGATTTCTTCCTAGTGACTGTTCCATACGATTTTTATCTAATAACTGCCGCTTTTGCACGATTTGTTCCGTTAGATCCGTCTCTGTGGTCAAACTAACTAACTTAATTGTTGGCACATACGTACGCATGACGGTGGTCAACTGATTCATTCGTTCTAGTTTCTCTTGTTCATTTAATCCCTCCACGTCAGTGGAAACGACACGATAATAACGCTGAAAATGATCTTCTCTAGTAATTAAGACTCCCTCTTCTGTACAGGATTTATATGGAAATAAGTCCAAGATAGAGCGCTCTTCTGGTTTTCCAAACTGCAAAATGGATTTCTTATCAACTGAATTTTGTCCTTTGACTCGCATTTATTCATCCTCCTTATACGTACCATGATAATTTCGGTTAGGATCTAACGCATGATAGTGGTTCTTATCCGTAAAGAAAATAGATTCGATAATCGCAAAAATTTGGCGTTGACCAGGGTTATTATAGGGTCGCCAAACAATCACTAACGCTATCGCAAGCCATAATCCATAATTCAAGAGTGCAAAAAAGAGTGGTAAGTGGACAAGATTATTGACTATTTTCGCCCAAAAAAAGCAGCCACCAAGCGTTAATAGATCTAAAAAGAAAAAGGCGAAAAACTTCCATTCCCCACTAAATCTTGGAGGATTTTTCATGTTAATATATTTATCAATAAATAATTATTTCTTCTTCACTAACTATTTTATACTTGAAAGGCATAGCGCCTTGCAAGGCTTTTAATATACTCTCCAAAGAATCACTTTGCCTGAATTTTCCGGAGATCCGCTGCGTCGCGTTGACTGACCGTTCTATTTTAATATTCACATCATTCCATAAAGCGACACTATTCAGTACTCTCCCAAACGGCTCGGACAGAAAACTGACAACTCCGTTCTTCAGATATTCTTCATTATCAAAGTCAAACTCCCGCTTCATCAACCGGTCTCCCCACAACACTGCCTTTTCTTTAGGCTGTAGAAACACTTCGTTCCTTATATCCGCCGGATCATAGATATGTACGCAACCTTCCACAAGATCGGTCTCAAACTCTTTACTATTTTTATAAGCCGATATATTGAATTTAGTTCCAAGTACTCGGATACGGTAACCTTTAGCCGAAACAACAAATGGCTTCTCGGGATTCTTTGCCACATCAAAATAGGTAGCACCGTCCAACTCTATTTTACGGTCCGTTTCATTGAAAGAGGCCGCAAAACGAAGACGACTACAGGGGCTTAGCCAGGCAATGGTTCCATCAGGTAATTCTATTTTTACACGCTGTCCCTTGGGAGCCGTAACTATGGTATAACTTTTTCCGAATTCCTCAGATAAATACAGCTTCGCAGTATAGAAAGTTCCTACCACTAATACCGCGAAAACAGCAGCATATTTCAAAGAAACCGTTATCGCGCGCTTTAATCTTTTACGGAAAAGAAGTTGCATAAAATGCTGTTTCCCTTTACGGCTGGTCTCCGAATCATCCTGGCGGGAGAGTATTTGGGTCAACGCCACTACATTTTGCATCCGAAGAAATTCTTTCTTCAGAGCCTCATCACTTTCTATCCGGTCGAAGAGATCTTTTTTCTCTTCACAGGTCATCTCTCCTGCAAAATATTTATCTATCAGTTCACTCATTTTTGGGATATTCTATTAATAAGGCGTAATAGCTTTTAAAATCCACTAAAAGAAAAGAGACTTTTTTTACGAAAATTTTTCCCTATCATGGTAAATTCCTATCAATCAATACTAAAGATTAAACACTTATATCTTTCCGTTTCTAAAATAATAAGAAAAAACCAAAGAACAAATGAGTTCTCGAATCCTCCCGGCTCCGATTGTTCATACTTTGATTGAAATAAAATCCATCCATAACCTAACTTACAATGAAGTTAAAATCGAATATAATCTCCATATACCGATGAAAGTACTTTAGGATCCTACCTATAGAATTAACGTGAGTTATTCTACATAACCAACTCCGTATCAACAGAAATTCAGAACGACCGGCACAGAAATTACCAAGAGATCAAGCTGCTTCCATAGCGAACATAACACACTATCAATAAATACATTACATCTTTCTAAAGTAT
>SKEY01001740.1_pt1 | contig 26410 bp, 31 predicted proteins | sample 4843871 | NCBI WGS metagenome assembly SKEY01 (sample SAMN11008797, study PRJNA524170) | human gut metagenome | biome: Human fecal sample; material: Feces; isolation source: fecal sample from pouch patient p36 | host: Homo sapiens | place: Israel: Tel-Aviv | collected 2016-12-04 | reverse complement strand
TCCTCCTTCCGTGCTTTGTAGTGTAGCTTCTCGCAAACTATTTTACAACACAGCGTAGAGAGTTGGAAGACTTTCATAACTATTTGTGCCGCCATCCGAAGGCGGCGGAATGGAGATTTATATGAAAGAGGGCTTTTATTGTTATAGAAACAATATATACTACGGTTCTTACGAAGAGAAGCAAGTTTCAGGACGGATGCGTATTTCAATGATTTCAACGAACAAATCAGAACGGATTCGGACAAATCATCCGATATCCGAAGATGACTGGGCCGTCCGGTTATGGGACAATCACAGCCTGCTTGAACCGGAGTATGCGGATTTGCAGGAAATGTTCTTGAAAATGAGGGCGTTCATGAACCTCAGCACAGACCAGGAGGTTGATTTTTCTGCTGTGGAGAATCGGCTTGATATTTCTTTTCCCAGGGAACTAAAACAAGTCTATCAGGCCATTCAGAACCAGGAGGAGTATTTTACAAGCACGGAACATTTCCTGCCCCTGGATGAAATTTATGTGGAGCAGGGAATCATCGTCTTCTTCAAAAAGAAACGGACGCCCATTGCAGGTTATGATATAGAGAATGGATGCCTTGCAGAGTATTACAAAAAAGATTGGCATATAGAAGGGGGAGGAATCTGCTGTTATCAGTTCTGTGCGGGCAGAATGCTTACAATCGCCATTGAGAATAAGCCCGTTTTCAAAAAGGGACGATGTAAGGGTAAATTTGTGACAACACTCAACATTGAACAGGAATTAGAAAATTTCTGCAATGAGAATTATCACCTTTTGTCAGAGTTCCATGTGTATGGGATTGCCGTGATGTATTCAGACAATGGGCTTATCGCCTGGATTCGGAGCAATGGATTTTATGCGGATATCCATGCAGGGGCAATGGATGAGGCCCAGCTGGAAGCACTTGCTGAACATCTGGGCGCTATGGAGTGGAAATAAAAATGATTGTGTCGGTTCCGCCATCATGGTGTCTGAGGAATGAGCCCACAGGCATAAGGAATATATAACAAAAGTCTGCCTGGATTTGATTAATGACAAAGGATACAAATTATGTTGAGGATATCGGTTACATTTTTAACAGCTTGAATTGCATGAGAACCCGGAATTGAAAGGATAGACAGTATGATTACAACAAAAAAATTTCCACTAAACCGTTTCAATTTTTCAAATCTCATTGAACAGATTAGAACAGACGTGTTGATACCAAATATAATTACTGATAGTGAAACAGGAATAGAATTTTATGGTGCGGATACCATTTCAAAAAAGGCACTGATAGATATGCTTGAAAATTTTAATATGATTGATAACCTTGCTCAACAAGACAACAGACACGAATATGAAAAGCACACACAACTTGATATTAAAAATTTTCAATTTGAACCGTCATGGGTAGAGATTACTCCTAACAATATTACCGTTGGATATGTTGGCATTTATATCAACTCTGATTTCAGTTTAACCTTTTCAAAAATCAACGATGGATGGGTTTTGATAAAATAACAATGCAACAGAGATTGCTTGAAGCGCAGGGATGTGCGGAAGCAGTTTTTGGAATTCATCCTGAAAAGGGGGCTGAATTACACTGGAAAATGCCATCCACGCCTGTGAAACGCTGCCGTAGGGAAGGCCCCGGCGCATGAGGTCTCGGCGGTGTCTTCCCCTATGTTCTGTGCCGAGTTTGCCAACACCTGTGACGGGACTGTGGTATTTGACAGCGACGGCCTCCCCACCTCCTCCGAGCCGGAGCACGGCGTGGGCACCCGCAGCATGGCCGCCTTTTTCACAAAGCACAAGGCGGTATACCAGTACAGCGTGACGGAAGACGGGATGTTCCAGCTCCGTTTTCTTATTAACCGCTCCCATGAACAGGATGGAGGGGCGTCTGGCGTCAAGACATAAAAGTTCAATAGGGATTTGTGGGAGGAAGTTTAAGTTGACAAAATCATACATAGTTATTCAAATTATAGGCTTCATTGGAGCCATATTGTTCTTTGTATCGTTCCAGTGCCGAAACAATAAAACATTATTTCGATTTCAATTTCTATCTTACTTGTTATATACAATTCATTTACTTCTTTTAGGAGCTATAACTGGGGGAGTAAGTTATATTATAAACGCCATTCGCTCATTTTGCTTAAGCAGCAGGTGGGACTTTGGCAGAAGCCAAAAAATGTGCATAATTCTCTGCTTTATGCAGGTTGCTGCCTTGATATTTACCTGGGTCGGATGGATTAGTATATTACCTGTTGCAGCAAATATAGCAGTTACCATTGGAGCATATACTTATAATGCGAGAACAATACGATTGGTGACTATGCTAATTAATTCACCACTTTGGATTATTTATAATATTATTGTTGGAACGTGGGCGGGAATAATTGATGAAGCGGTAAGCGAAATTTCCATCGGAATTTCTATTGCCAGGTATGGCTGGAAAAATCTCGGAAGTGAACAGGAATAAATTCCCATTTATCGGGCTGATAAATCGGGAATCATGGGCCCCAGATAAAACAACAGGCTGCTCTCCCACCAACCAGAGGGCAGACTGTTGTTTTTCTTCATCCCCGCTCTGCGGCAGGTAAAAGTGTGAATGGTAACATAGACGGATTTACCGTATTATGGTAGAATATTTGTTATAGAAACAGCTTCGCAACAAAGTATCTAGCACTTTGGGGCAGACTTGAATAAATGGAATAGAAGTCGGTATTTTTTGAGGTATATGCCATGGAACTGATAAAAGAAGAAAAACCAGCTGAGCAGGAATGGCAATGGTGTCTTGTCGGCAATATCGTTGGGGAGCATATATCTGGGGAAAGCCACGAATTAAAGTATGGGAATAAACAGTTCCGTCCACATGCAAAGGTATATATAAATCTAATCTATGCTGGAATGGGCCATGAAAGCATACTTGTCTTGGGTATTCCCAGACATTCCTCCAGATACATAGAAATTGTAATCGCAAGAAAGTATGTAGAGAACTTCCGTCTGCAAAAAGTTTTCAAACCGGTTGTATTAAAACAAATGAACCAGTCGAAATGGGATTGGTGGGGAAATACCGATTCAGCCCGTGACAGCCTGATTCAGTTTCTTGAATGGTTAAATCCGGCAGAAGCAGAAAAAGCAAAAAGTAAGTATATAAAACCTAACTTACCGGAATGCTGAACCAAACCTCGGCCTCATAGCTGGATGGCTGGTTAAATGTTTCCAACGGTTATGCAGAACTGTTTGATAAGATTAGCTTAACTTTATGGGGGTAAAACAGTATGCTATCACAGAACACAAAAGAATCTGTAAAAGAGAGACGCATCTTCCGATATACCCTGGCTGATGCATGGGAATATACAATATCACAAGTGGATGTGATGGAAGGTGTGGAAAAAGGAAATGTTCGATGCCTATATTTTAATACGCCCGGGATGCATGCCGACACAAACGTTGATTCCCTTATCATTACGATTAGCCAAAACTATATAGACATGATTAAGAACGCCATGCTCTCCCACTTGGATGTCTGCAGATACAAGGAAATTGAATTTCCGATGGTGCTGGACGGGTTCATCAATACGTTTGAATTTGCGCCCAAGGAATCCTTTTCCAACATAATTACTGTTTTCAACATTTTCGCATTCAGGGATGCGGCTAATGTGGGCATAGTGGGTAATCCGCCATATAAAGGGAAAGAGGTTCTGAAATTGTATGATTATATTTCTAAAATACTGTCGGATAATGGAGTGGACCAAAAATATCTGTCGTTGGATTACCAACTGCCGCGACGACCAGAGGAGAGATTGAAGAAATAGAATATGGAAAAAATCTGATAAATTTAAAAACTCATTCCTTACTTCGTATAAGCATTGACTGGCAGGATAGGTGCAACCCCCTGCTGGAAAGCCGGATAAAACAACAGGCTGCTCTCCTATCAACCAGAGGGCAGCCTGTATTTTTTCTTCATCCCCTGCCCTGTGGCAGATAAAAAGTGTGGATAATGACATGGACGGCTTTTCCGTATTATAATTGTAAGATAATTTTAACTTTCTTCGTACCATATTTCTCCATTTTATATCTTATAATAAAGTATACTAACCGCATGTTTTGATGTTACTATAATTAATGCAAAACAGGGGGGCTTTTGATGAAAATTAAATACTTTATAGCAGGTGTGGCCGTATATTTCTTTTTTTGTTTGCTTAAGGCTATATTATAGCCACAAATCAAACATGCTAAGGTACATTTCTGTAATCAAATGCACTATCAAAAACGTTAAACATAAGCGCCTATGAAAATGAAACGCTGGTGGGCTGCCTGCGGATTCTTTCAGATGACTATTTCTTTGGAACTATTACAGAACTGCTTGTTCTTCCTGAATATCAGAAACAGGGAATCGGCAGCAAACTCCTCCAACTTGCCAAAGACAATACACCGACCTTGCTATATTTTGGCGCACAACCAGATGCGGAACAATTTTACGAAAAAAATGGATGCCACAAGAGCCTACAATCCTACCAAATAGAAAAATAGCGATAGTTATTTAGTTTTCTGTTTACTGTGAAGTTACCCGAAGGACAAATTGGGCATTGAGGAGGGAAAGATGAAAAGAAAATCTTTTATCTGTACAATCATAAGCATATTCGTAATGATTAGTTTGGGAATACTTTTGAGTCTTTTTGTTATAGGAGAACCGATTGATGGAAAACAACTATACTGCACTACTTCCCTGAACGGACAAACTTTAAAATTACGAGTAGAGCCTGTAGAGTCAGGCGTTGCGCTTCGAGGCTGGAAATTTAGGAAAGATAATAATATTTTATATATCAGCGCAAGAAAAGTATTGGTATCCCCACTCTTTCATGAAGGAACTTACGAAACATCGATTGATTTAGAGCCGATTGAAAGTGTTATGGTTGGTGGTCAAACAATTTGGTCATATGCAGATCAAACCGTAGAAGGATGGAAAAATATGAATGGATTCCCAATGACTATACCGGACGTGATTAGGAATAGCCTGATGAAATAGTTTGACAACGTGGGTACAAAACCTACATCATAGAAAAAAGGAGAGTTTTATGAAGCGATTTATGCTACTTGCACTTATGAAAGCACTTGTCCTTACAGTAGGAACCGGTTTTTTATATGTTCTATATGGTTTAATATTTGAAAATCATTTTGAAATAAACTTAAAAATTGAAATAATACTTTTCCTGGTAATATTCTTTGTTAGCTTAATTGAATATGTATGGAAAAACCGAAAGAAGTAACGTTATGCCACAACGTTAGGAAGTGAATTCATGATAGACAAAAAGATTGCAGGTCAATTTACAGTAGTAACATTCATCCTTGCTTATGCAACAGCAGGTATACTGATTTTCTTTGGACAGTTTGGTTATAGAGTCTATAACTTTACAAACACATTTAAGCAGTTTGCAGCGAATATTCCTTTTGCCATCTACATTCTGTCGCCAGCGATTGCTTCTTACTTTGTTCTGAAGAAAAATAAAAGAATCACTTGCCTTATAGAATGGCTGAAAAATGTATTTTATGTGAAAAACAACTGCTTTCCCTATTTATTTATTGTATTAGGGTTAGTAATGTATTTTGGCATACACCTTGTTGTTTCGGGCCATGCATTAACAGAATTTCCATTTTATATATTTTTACTTTCTTTGCCGGGCAATCTTATTATCGGCGGTTTAGAAGAATCGGGCTGGATGTATGTATTACAACCACTGCTTGATAAAAAGTACGGATATATTCTGTCATCTGTTTTTGCCGGGGTCATTTGGATTTTTTGGCATATTCCTCTTTTCTTTATCCCTGGGACAAATCATGAATATGGGCTAATTAATTTTGGGATGTTTGCTGTTCAGTGTATAGCTTTGCGATTTTTCTTTGGAGCAGTCTACAAAGTATCAGGGAAAAGCTGCATATTTATGTGTGTGCTGTTTCACACAATGTTTAATGCAGCATCCACTATCTTTGGAACGATAACGATGAACTGGACGGGTACGATTGTTGCAAATGCCGCGATTATTTTTGTTTCTATTACAACCATTAAGATATTATCGGACGGTTAAACAGAGCAAAAAACGGAATTTGAAAGGATTACCACTATGAAAAAGAAACTCAAAATATCTTTGGGAATAATATTAGTTCTTGCATTAGCAATAGTATCTTATAAGCTCATCGCTAATAATAGTATCAAAGACAAAACCTATTCACATTTAGAAACTATTGGATATACTCAAAATGATATTGACAATGTAGAGATAAAACATTCCTTTATCAATAAATTATTAGGATATAACGAATGGCGAATTTTTGTTGAGTTTGAAAGCGAACCTGATATTATTTTTGCTTTTACATATCGAGATAAGCAAATTATAAGACAGGGTATAACAAGCAAAGTTACTCAATTAGACATAGCTGAAATTGAAGAATATGACAGTAAGTTTGATAATGGGGAATTAAAGAACAATTAGTAACTTCATGTTTATCGGGGAGCTAAGTAGAACGCAAAATCGATATTTACGGAGGAAGGCCATCTACTGGACTTGTTCCTTATGATAAAGCGGTAGATGAATATCAGTTCGTAACCGGATTGGGGGACTTATACAGACAGCGCCCTTGCTTACAAGAGATAAAATGAGAAGGGGGATATGTTGTGAGTAAAATAATCTGTATGTTTGTTTGTATCTCTTTGTTGCTTAATCTAAGCTTTACATCATATGCATCGAAACGCTTGATACCTTCAGAGGGAAACGAGTATCAGGAGATTCTTTCTATGAAGAATGATGTTTTATATCATATCAATTATGGAGGAGCACGTACAGAACTCAACCGGGATGTGGAAGCGGATGAGGTGAAAATGGAAGGCGCATATAAAGTTTATGCCAATTCTGAGCTGTTAGAAACAAAAGATATTAAGAAATCATTGGAAACCAGTTATTATAAATGGCAAATTCCCGTATACATAGACGGTTTTACGATTTTGGTTGATATAACCAAGGTAACATCCATTCCTGATGATATTCCGGAAGATGCAAAAGAAACGCTCAGACAGAAATTAAATATTTGGACTGTAGGAGCTGTCTATGTATACGATACAGAAACGATTGATTATGACAGTACTGTAGCAACTTCTCTTGACGAGGCGGGGTACAACAGTGATGAATATTCTTACGAAGTTGTTTCAGGACTTCCCGGAATCAGATATCCTGTAGCCATCATATTTAATGCTGATGAAAAACCTGAATTTGTGATTCCTGCGCAGAAGTCTACGACACATGCATTTAATGGGGAATGGCCCACAGCAGCAAAAAACAGGGAAAAGACAACTGCATCTTCAAATACGCAGAATAGTAATAATGATAACACAAACGGTTTCTCCGTTTATTATTATGATGATGTTGTAAGGGCATCAAATTCCTACAATCAGTCAGGAATAGGACTTTCTTACAAAAAGGATATCTTTAAAAAAAATGCCATAGCAGTGTTGATATTCGGAGCTGCCGGAATCTTATTGATTATAGGAATAAAAAAAAGAAATAAGACGAGTGGTATATGAACTGGAAAAAATGAGCTATTACCATTTTAAGTGCCATACTAACATTGTCTATCGTGAGGTGGTATCTGAAAGAGAGATAAATCTGTAAAATTATGATTTATAAAGGCAGTCATATTCCCTGTAACTTTGTAGTTGACGTATATGTTGACTAATATGAAACAGCCGATTTCACCGTAGGCGTTTGGCTGCGCTACGAGTGATAGGACCAGCAAAAATCAACTTCCGGTTTGTCGGACTGTTGAATGGCCTATCATCGTTTCATAGCGCTGCGTCTTCCCATCGGGTCCCTCCCTGCGCTTGGTCTGGATGGAAGCCGCGATGCAGACGCAATCATTTTCGGCAAGCTTCGCTGCCTCCTGGCCGACCAGCCCAAAGCAGGTCAGCCTTGGGAAATTCACCCTGCCGTTATCAACCGTCCTGAGAGTCACGATGGTCCCAATCGGGGAACAGCCGTTGGAAGGGATTTCATATATGCCGATTACCTTTCCAAGGATGCACACCTCATTGCAGCCTTCCAGCTTACGGGCTCCGATATTCTTTTTCCCTGTCAGGTACTCAAGGTTTGTGGGCGCCCTGCTCAAAGTATGACCGACAATGTTCTGATAATACTGGGTCTGTCCGTTCATAGTGCGGCGCGTGGTCTGGACCATCCCTTCAATGCACACTCTGGGATAGTTCCCCGGGACTACTTCAATCGTTTTGTCAATAATTTCAGCTACTTCCCCGTAAAACACCACATTGGGGTAATCTGCATGGTCTGTTCCGGCACGTCCTGCTGCCACAGTCAAGACCATCACATTGTCACGGGGGCGAAATTTATGGACCACGCTGCCAACCAGCTTTACTTTGTTAATGGTCTCTTCTTCTGTTTCTTTTGCTACGATAACATCCTGATGATTCATCATGATAGGGTCCTCCTTCATTTAATTGGGGGTATTTCGATATAACAGTATGTCAGAACCCTATTGAGAATTGAAAAAGCCCCGGATTACACCGGAGCCATGTTATAAACAATATACTTTCCTTTTATTTTTCCTCGTAATCAGATGTTGTAATCAAGGAGCACTTTTTTACATGACTTACAAATATATGCCTCAAATGAAAGGCCCTCAAAAACGTTATTTCCCAATAATACTTCACCTTTTTTTGGAAGCAATGATATTTTGTGTGGAGTTTTTACCCAAACCATTCGTTGACCACTTTGTAAAAAACCTGGTTCCATCTCTTCTCCACATACGGGACACCGCATATTGCACCTCCTCCCTACAAACATGAAGTTGTCTAATACTTATTGTATGTGTATACATCAACAGTTACAATTTCTTGACCTCCCCAATTTTTTTCTTGCACAGTAAAATCCTCTTTTACAAAGCCATTGTTTAATAGCACTTTTGATGAATATAAATTTTCTGGCATAACAAATGCATGAAGTGTTGTAATATTAACTTCATTTACTAAATATTCAACCATCAATTTCAAAACATTTGTTGCAATTTTCTTATTCCAATAATCCTCATTTAGACGATAACCCACTGTTATTTTATTTTCTCTCTTTTTATAGTCAAACATTTCTGCTAAACCTACAAGCCTATTAGGATTATCTTTTAAATAAACTCCTGCAATTATATACTTTTTCTTTTCAAAATCTCTTCCACCAAGATTTTTGATTGCATTCTCTAATGCTTTGTTACTTTTCTTATATAAGAATGGCGATATATACTTATAAACATTCTCGTTCTTGCTTATCTCGGACAAGGCTACAACGTCATTTAATTCCATTTTTTTTATAATAATTTTTTCGTTTTCTAAATATGGAAATACACCAAATAATTCTGTCATCATAACCTCCATAAATTCTAATTCAGAGTCTTATTTGCTCCATAATAAGATTTGTATTTTCTCCGATGGACTTTGTTCCATCCACTCGTATAACAGGACAGCTTAAAGATTGCAGCCATTCCTCAACATCATTTTCAGCTCTGGATTGAACACGATGAAAGAAGTTTTTTTCCTGCTCATATAAATCTCCACCCGGCAGCATTCTATTACCGAATTTCTGAAAAGAACGGTTTTTAACGCGTTGTATCCGAACATCTCTCGGAACATCAATCAAAACGGCATACTGAAAACAGGGATAGAGCCATTCTCCGTAATCCCCTTTTACGGAAGCAAAAACAAAATTTTCATACATTTTAATTTCATTGAAAAGGAGTTTTGCCGCTTCTTCATGGGTGCGCGGATAAGCATAACTATAAAGAGGGTCCGCCGTAAGAAAATACAGACTCTCGCTGTCAATAAAATGAAAATTTAATCTCTCTGCCAAAACTTTTCCCAACGTACTCTTTCCAGTCCCGTTTAGACCACATACAATTATTCCTGTTCCCACAAATTTCTCCCCCCTAAACAGCGGTCTGCCGCGCTGTTCAGTTCTCCGACAAATTCTAATTTTTCAGTTTGACAAACATGAATTATAGAGTTTCTGGCCTATGTTTCACTTGTACTTCCAATTTCAAGCAAATTCCCCTCTGGGTCAGCTACATAAAAATTGCGGATACCGAAAGGATAAGTGATGGGTTCTCCCGTGGGAAACTGCACACCCAACTTTGACAGACGCTCATACTCCAAATCTACCTCAGCAAAATTGGATAGCCAAAGGGCGATTTCAAATGTCTGATTGATACCCTTTGGAAGTACATAGTCTTCTCCTATTGCCTTTACAAATTCTTTCCTGCTATACATAAATAAGGATAGTTCTCCACTTGCAGTTTCAAAATCCGCAAAAGGTCCACCATTCCATTGAGTTTGAAAACCTAGTGTATCTCTATAAAATCGAACCATATTTTCCATATCACTGACCAGCAAACTCACACCGATACGTACATCTTTTCCATTCATTATCAATACCTCCTCTACAACTTCCGATTTCATAGACTGATAAATAAAATTAATGCCTATTACTGCCTATCCAATAACATCCGGCTGCCAATACAGAAGCCAATAACTCCGTTGCACGGGCATTGATATCATAAACCCTGGAGCCCATAAGATAGGGCGAACCCCAGAATACAACCGCAAAAATCATGAGTGCAATAACAATCCGCTTAATTTCTTCCTTCATCGCAAGACACCTCCATCCAATTCTAATTAAACAAAGTATAGCAAAGAAGCTTTTGAAAGTGAAGCGGAACTCTCCAGGTAAGAGGAAAGTCTGGAATCTGCCGTGGCTTTTTATATCTTCTAAATCTTGACCATGATTTCCAGTGGTTATATACTTATCCATATACAAAAATGGAGGGGTTATATGTATCGCAAAAAGAAAAGAATTGACCAGCTTTTAGACGAATACAATCAGGAGCAGGAATGGGGGTCCTGCCTTGATTGTGGCGATGATGCATTCTGCGAGTACGATGAATATGACAAAGGCTATTCATTTAGCTGCCATAATGAAGACTGTCCGCACCATTGGCCACCACAGATTGTAAAGAACAAAGAGGAGGTACCTGACTGGTTTGCATGGCCGTTACCATAAATATAGTAAAATGCAGAAAGCCCCGGCATCAGCCAGGGCTTTCTTGAAAATCAGAATGTAATAATCTTCGCCTCTCCGCTCACGGCCGACGCCTTTGCCGCCCGTTCCAGGCTTTCATTGGCGCTGGCCAGGAACACATGGTCATAATCCTCCAGGTCTCTTTCTATGAGTCCAAACAGCATCTGGCACGAGGTATCATCCAGGCCGTCCAGGTTATCCAGCATGAGGATGCGGAACTGGTTCAGGGCGTTAAACATGCTCATGAGCACATAGGCCGCACGGAACTGTTCCCCTTTGCTCAGGGATTTATAGTTTATCATCCCTCCGCTTTCCTTATCTGCAAAGAGAACCCGGAACCCGTCGCTGGTATCCAGCACCATATCATACTTGGGAAGCACATCCTGCATCTTCTCATTGCAGTAATCCTGCAGCGGCCGGATGTGGTATTCCAGGACCTTCTGCCGGACGCCCCCTTTGGGGGACAACTGTTCCACCAGCTCCTGCTGGATGGCGGTACTCTTACGCAGCTTAACACTGCGCTTCTCCGCCTCCTGCGCCCTGGCATATTTCGTTGCGTCATTCAGTTCATTCTTCAGTTCCATTTCCCTGGCCTGAAGTTCTGTCAAAAGCCCCAGGTCCGGCTTTACAGGCTCTGTAAGACTGACCTTCTGCTCTTTTTCATACTGCTCCAGGTAGACAAGCTTTGACTGATAGTCCCGCTCCTGCTTTGCAATGACCTCCCTTGTCTTTTCCAGTTCGGCCAGCTCCTTTTCCAGGCGGGCCTTCTTCATGCGGCCACAGGCGGCAATTTCCTCCTTCTGCTCCACGCCGTCCTCCAGCTCCGAGCGGATGCCGGTCTTATCCGTGGAACACACCAGCTTATTGCTGATAGGGCAGACAGGCTTGGCCAATGCCTCCAGGACCTTTCCCATGAAGGCAATGTCCTTTTCCGCAACCTGGATGCTGGACTGTACTTCCTGGAGCACATCCCGCTTGTCCTTAATCTCTTTCTTCACGGACTCCTGCCCTGTCTTCGGCGGGGCCTTTACCTCCTTATACGCCTCCAGCTTTTCCGCCAGGGATTCCATTGCCTTTGTGTGTGCGTCATAGGCAGCCTTCAGTTTTGTATAGGAAGCAGATTCTGCTGATAACCGGCCGATTTGCTGGGAGACAGACTGCTGCTCCGTGTTGATGTCCTCCACAGAGCGGGTCGGGACAGGGCCGGCATATTTGGCTGCAGCCTCTGCCTCCGCAAGGGACTTCTTGCGTTCCGCCCTTGCCGCAAAACACATATCGTAGGCTTCCTGGATATCCCCAAGGGTAATCTTCTCCGGGGCCTCCGGCAGGAGCATCCGGAGCTCGTCTTCCGCGTCCTTTGAGAGGGAACACAGGGACAGGAGCTTTTCTATATCCATGTCATTTTCCAAAAAGCCCTCGTTCAGCAGGTACTCCGCCAGGTCCGCGCCCATCATCTGTTCCATGAGCTCTGACGAGAACATCATGTTCATGGTCCTGCCTGAGCACCCAAGGATATCCCCCAGGTCCCTTGCGACGTCCTTTGCCGTCGTAACCTTGCCGCACATCAGGGTCTTTGATTTTGAGGGGGTATATCTCCGCTCAATGGTGCCCAGCTTTTCAAGCTCCACGGCTACAGAGCTTTTGGAAGTCCCCATCGCCATATAGTCATCCGGGGTTTTGCCGGTGATGGCGCAGCGTATGCCTTCCAGCATGCTCGTCTTGCCCATCCCATTGGGTCCGGACAGGATGTTGATTCTTGCCGGCTTGACCTCCAGACTTTCAATTCCTTTAAAATTCATAATTTTGATATTACTGATTTTCATAAGGTACTCTTCTCCTTTCATCGTTAAGCACTGCAAATGAGTATGTCAGATTCCCGCGCCTGGAGAACTTCGTACATACTGGACAAAAGGAGGTGCTGATATGGACGAATCAACCAATCTAAATGAAACTAAGGCTGAACCGGAAAGTGACGCCATTGCAGATATGCCCGATGAGACAACAATAGAACATACGGCTGATGAAGGTGCTGAACAGACCACAGCTGATGATAACCACGATGCGGACCTACCAGAGGAAGACAAGGAACTTTTCACAGAGTTCGGGGAGGTCATCAGTGAAGCCATTGTAGACGCCCTGAAGGAGGTTTATGGTGAGGAAGCGGCCGATAAGCTCTGTGCCGGGATTGCCCAAGAAGCACGGGACTCCGAACAGCCCATACAAGAAATCATCAGCGAAAAGGTCGCCGAGATAGCCGGCATAGACTTAGAGGCGCGGGTAGACACCCCATCAATGGATATAGAGCCCCCTGCCGAACCGGAGATAAGCCGCTATGAGTCCCTGAAGGAACGCTATGATTTGGATAAGGACAAATACCTGTTCCGCAATACCTTCGTGGTCCTGGAGCGCCTGGAGCTGAACATCGAGGCCTATAAGACCGGCGAGGACGGCGACAAAGGGCGTCCTGTCTCTGGCGGCGACATCGCCATGAACATCATCGAGCTGACGCGGAGCAATGTGTGGGAATCCATGGTGGAGATTGCAGTCCGCACCTATTTCGACGAACATTTCCCGGCAAAGGTGGATACCGGGACCACCGTGGAGGAAAAACCGGATATAGAAGCTGAACCGCCCAAGATGGACCGACCCGACTTGGTAAGGGACGCAAGCGGCACTGTCCGGGATGACGGCCTTGTCTATGGTCGCAACGTGGACTTAAAAGAGCTCGGGATTGACAGCAAAAACCCCCTGGCCGGGCATTACATGGGCGTGGACATGACCAAGGCCCCGGACCCGAAGATGTCCGATATCAGCATGGACGTCTGGAAGACCGGCCGTGGCGTCACGGATACCGTGACCATCAACGGTGAGGCAAGCACCCTGCGCATCCCGGATATCCGGCTGGTGGAATTCAACGATGACCACTATCTCGTGGACCCCTTCGGCAAGGTGGTGGCCAGCGACGTTGACCCCACGGAAAAAGAACCTACAAGCTATTTCCGGAGCCTTGACATCTCCAGCTTCCGGTATAACGCGCCCATGGTCGAGGCCGCTGCCCAGGGCAAAGGCATCACTGTAGAGGAATACAAGGAACTGGTTTCGGATAAGGTCAAAGCGGATTTCACGGAACGCACCCTGGCAGGTTTTGATGCGCATGCAGACTACCTCAAGGAACAGATACCTGATATCAAAGGGACCATTGAGGCTTATACAGAAAGAATCGAAGCCCTTTCAGCCAAGGAAGAGGAACTGAAGGCCGGCATTGAGCGCATTGACAGCCTCCCGGCCGAATCCATGACCCCAAAGGATGTCAGCACCCGGGAATCGTATGAAAAGAACCTGGGGGACATTGTGGAGGCAAAGGAAAAGCTTGCCTCTGCCGTTGAGAAGATGGAAACCCGGGCTGAAAAGTTGGAGGCCACTATTGAGGGCTACTCACAGGCGAAGGCCGTCTGTTCCTCTGGAGCCACGGACGTGGACTCCTCCCTGGCCGTCGTGCTCCGGGCAGACATGGATGCCGGCGGCCGGACCGGCAACGAGGATTACGGCCTTAGCGTAGAGGACATTGAGAAAATCAGCAGCGCCCTCTCCTCTCTGGAAGCCGGGGTTCCGGATGATGTAGATGCCAAACCGGAGGACTTGGAGGCCAATCCGGACAGCCAGGAGGATAACGTGGACATCCAAGAGGATAAGCCTCTGGATTTAGACACCGGCGCCGCTGATGTGGAAACTTCCAGGGAGCAGGATGCCCAAGGTTCCCAGGATAATGCAGATGTGCAAGCCATTGCTGATACTGAAAAAACAGAAGTACATATTGAACCCGACATTGAGGATACAGATATTGACGTAGAGCTTCCCCCATCCCCCTTTGATGAGGAATTCATTGAGGAATCACAGGGCTACCCCTCCGACATGGAGCTTTACCGGGATGAAATCCTGGGGCCGGATGAGGATTATATCGCCGCCGACATGGACGCCTATAAGCCGCTCCCCTACGACGGCCCCGCGCCGGTGACGGAGGATGACTGGAAATCCGCACAGCTGGAGCACTTCCGGGAATCCATCTATGGACTCCAGACAGAGGGCTATTACCAGAAAATCAACATCACCAATGATATCCAGGACCTTGGGTATCAGGAATTCGACCTGCAGCCGGACTGGCTCTATGAAAACCTTGGGGACGACGTGGCTGATGTCCTGGCCGACTACAATGGGATGAAGGCAACCATTGAATCCATTGACCAGCGCATGGACGCCACCGACGCCTACATAGAGCTCCTGGATAACCCTGACATCAGCGACGACGATAAGCTGGCAGCCTTTGACCGCATGGCCGGGAAAATGGGATTCACAGAGGAAATGCTGGAGACCGTGTACATCAGCCGGTCGGAAGGAACCCCGGATGTGGATATCCAGACAGATGATAATGCGGATACACACGAACCTGACGCCATAGCTGCAGATGATATCCCGGATATGGCAGGAACGGTACCAGATTTACCCCCTGATGAGGATGACGCTGTCATTGTGGCCTCTGAGGAGGAATCCGTGGGCTATGAGGAAATCCGGGAAGCCCTGGACCGGTTCATTGACCAGGGGCCTGACGGCACGTTCTCCCTGAAGGAGGATTTCCTGGACAAATATGCAGGGGAAATCCCGGAACAGGACTTCTACTCCGCCTTTGCCGATAAGGTCAAGGAGATTGAGGATGAGGAAAAGGACGAGGATAAAGAGGTAGATGCCAATGTGATTGAGCGCCTGGCCGATGCCTTCTCTGACATTGAGGACGCCGCCATCAGCAGCATAACCTACCAGGCGGAACATCTGGTGGACCTGGTGGAAGCCATCTGCGAGGGCGACTGGGATTCCGTGGGGAACATGCTCATGGACAGCTACTTTGACAAAATCGAAGCCCAGCTCTCCCCTATTGAACATGTGGCAGATTACCTGAATGACAGGTTCGACCCTGAATGGCAGGCGGATTCTGAGACCATCAAGGAGTCCATCTGCGAACGCCTGGAGGGGATATCCAATGATTCCTTTATAGACCGTGTCTGCGACATCACGGAAACCCTGAGCGACATCTTCCATGGGTTTGATGTCACCCTTGCCCAAATCGGCGAATCCTATGCCGGCCAGGATGTGGACCGCTTTGAGGCGGAACCCCAGGACATTGAGATTCCCGAAGCAGACAATGCGGTTGACCGGCATATCAGCGACATGGCGCCGGATATCCCAACCAGCCTGGATATGGAAACGGATGATTTTGATATGGACATGGAGCTTTCCTCCCAGGTTGAAAGCCTGAGGGATTTCTTTGCTGACGTGGAGGGCATCACAGCCGGGGCAGAATCCGCCACCACGGCCGAGGAGCTGGAAGCTGCCATTGCCGCCGTATAGGAAGGAGGACAACATGGTCACAGGATATACCGTCGCACTCTTCGCCCTGCTCCTGCTGGGCTGCCTCATCGGGATTGCCGCTGGTTTCCACATGGCGTACACGGCTGCCGATACGGATGGCCCGGCGGACCGGAAGCCTCCTTGGGTCATCAAACGCCGTTCGCGCAAAGAGCCCAAACCTAAGCGCCCCAGGAAAACCGGCAGGAAGCTGCACAGCAAAATCCACAGGCAGGAAGGGGAATCCTTTTCCGAGTTCCGCTGCCATGAGACCTCCCAGGACCATACAGATACGGTCGCAAAGGCCATGGGCAGCCAGGACGACTCCTACAGTTATATTGCTAACCATACTCAAACATAAAGCTACAGGCTGCTCTCCTATCAACCAGGGGGCAGCCTGTAGTTTTTCTTCATCCCCCGTCCTGCGGCAGATAAAAAGCGTGGAGCGACATGGACGGATTTACCGTATTATGGTAGAATATTTGACATAATGATTGGTTTGGCTATTTAGACAGAACGTAAAAATGGACTTGAAAGGGGAATATTGTGGCCGCTGCTATTAAGAATACAGATGAATTACTCATAGAATTAAACAAGAGTAATTTTACGATGTTCAATTATGATTATGAGGGTAATGAATGCCATTTGGAATTAAAAGATGATTTTGAAATCATGCTGCAGTTGTCTAATGGAGTATTATCAAAACAACGTATTGAGCTGCTAAAACACGTATTACAAAATTATGAAAAGTACACATCCTTAGCAATCAAACACTTAAAATCATTCAATATTGATATCGGGGACAATTACTTTTCCTATGGTGTTTATATTGGAGAATATAGTTTTGGAAGTCACGGCTTTCATATATTTGATGGTTTCACAGTTAGCTTAAAAAGGGAAATAGGGGAAGCCGATGATTATCTTAATATGAGAGTGTATACGGTTCAGTTCAAAAATGATGGTTGGCCGCTAGGTATTGATTTGTGGTTTGAATGATAATCTATTGGACGGTTAAACAGAACACAAAATCGGAATTTGTGGGGGTGAGAAAATGCTAGAGATAAAACACAAATCTTTTACAAGTTGCGGACAGATATTCTATCCGCTTGCAAAAGAGGATTTATCCTTACTAAAAATCGAAAAAAATTTTAATGGAGTTGCTGTTTCTAATTCAGAAATTGTTGAAATTGAAAAGAGGTTTGTCTTTGCCCAAAAACATAACGGTTTCTATTGCTGTATAACGATAGCACATATAGGGAAAAAGAAAAGTTTCTTGCTGCCTATATTATTCTTTCAAGGTCAGTATGAAATGGTAAGAGTGGGTATAGAAAATATCAAATGTGAACATTGCACATGGAATGGAATTGCTGCAAATCCGACAATACCATATTTATTTGATACAATACCGAATAGATTTGAGGAAATGAGAAAAGCAGCTTCTTATCCTTGCGTTTCTTGTCCGCAATGTGGTAAACAATTCAAAAGGTCTGTAATTTGGTTAGAATAAAAGCTGAAATTGAAATCATAAAATTACTGTTTGTGTGGATGTTGAATGCGGAGAATATAGCGGGCGGTATTACTGTTATATTGTCTTTATTTAAGAAAGTGCCCTTTATCAGCAAATCGTTGGAGGAATAACATTTATGTTTACGGATGGAAGAAGTAAAAAGGTTGTTTTTATCGCCCATTGTTTGTTAAATCAAAATTCAATTTCGGATGGTACAGCCGTATACCCGGCTGCATTCAAGACTGTTATTAAATTCTTTTTAGACTCGGATATCGGAATTGTTCAAATGCCCTGCCCTGAATTCCGTTGTTTGGGACTTGATAGGGGAAATATTCATGGAGCTGACAGCCCGGTCACGATAGAAAACACAAGAATCCGAAAGGAAATGCGTAAAACGGCCTCCAACGTATTATTAACTGATTTGGTCAGTCAAGTAATGCAGCAAATTTTAGAATATCATAAATACGGCTTTGAAATTATTGGGATTATAGGGGCAAACCGCTCTCCGAATTGTGGGGTTGACACTACATCGGACAACAATATGGAAGTTCCAGGGAAAGGATTGTTCATGGAAGCACTGGCCACGCAACTGATAAAAGAAAATTTATCAATCCCAATGATAGGACTGAAAAATACGGATGACGTTGTTGCAAAAATACAGACATTATTCGAGGCTTAGGTGTATACAGCTTCAGTTTATTAAGGAATTAAGTAGAGGACAAAACCAGAGTTTATGGAGATTAATTATATGAAAACATACAGAATATATCAAGTTGATTCCTTTACCAAAGAGAGGTTCCATGGTAATCCAGCAGGAGTAGTTCCTAACGCGGATGGACTAACAGAGGAACAAATGCAAAGAATTGCAAGAGAATTAAACAATTCAGAAACGGCATTTATTTTTCAATCTAATTCTTCTGAATATGATATTGAGGTTCGCTTTTTTACCCCGACAGTGGAAGTTCCTATCTGTGGCCACGCAACGATTGCGGCACATTATGTTTATGCAAAAGAAAACAATTTTGCCAGCAGACGAGTAATTCAAAAAACGAAAGCAGGAATTCTTCCAGTCGATGTTGAGAAGCATGGAAACGAGTATTCTATCATTATGACGCAAGGAACTCCGGTGGTTTCGGAACCATTTGACAGGGATATCCGGAATCAAATCGCTGACGCATTAGGTATATTTGAAAGAGATATATGTGGCGAATATCCTATCGCTATTTCGTCAACAGGACATTCAAAGGTAATGATTCCAATTTATTCAAATGAGTTGCTTCATAAGTTGAATCCTAAAGCTGATAAATTGACAGAAATCAGCGAGCAAATTGGCTGTAATGGATATTATGTATTTACACTAAATCAGCAAGATGATATTTTGGTGCATGGAAGAATGTTTGCACCGGCAATCGGAATTAGTGAAGACCCAGTTACAGGAAATGCAAACGGTCCGCTTGGAGCGTATCTTGTTCATTTTAATATTTTGCAAGATAACTCGTCAAATAGCTTTGACTTTGATATTATTCAGGGCGAGGCTATTAAGCGTGATGGCACAATGCATGTCCATGTGGAAAAGGAACAGAATGAACCTAAAGCAGTACAAATTACCGGAAATGCTGTCGTTGCATTTTCTACAGAAATAAGTATGTGATAGCGACAAAATAAATTCTAATCTGTGCAGGTAGGTCCTTTCCATCCTGTAAAAGGTCCGCCGCCCTCATCCTGACATGCTGGATGAAAGGCGGTGATTTTTTTTATGCGTGATTTTATACGGAACCCTAAAAACTGGATGGCCCTCTGTGTTGTGCTGGCGGTCCTCTTTGCGTTGATATACTCCTTCCTCTCTTCCACCAATGCGAACCTACCCTCCTACGTGGAGCCCCCTGCCACACCAGCCGAGCAGGCGCCGGCCGTTGACATTGAGACCGTGCAGTTTACGGCCGAGGGCATTAATCTTACCATGTCGGCCCCGGCCAAATGGACCCATGTGATACGGCAAGGGGCCGATGCTTACATAAACCCGGCCGACGGCGCCACCCTCTTCTTCCATATCGGCGGCTACGACCCGGGCGTCAACATGGTGACCGAGGAGATTATTGCCTCGGAGCTCTCCGCCTCTGGCGGCCTCCTGGGCGGCTTCTCCAAGGACGGCAACAGCGCTTACCTGGCTATTTACGAGCAAGGGGCTGTGGATTGCTTTGAATACACCACATGGGATTTATCAACCCTGGTGCGCATTTCCCTTCAGGTCCCTGCCGAGCGGTATACGGACTACTATGACACGGCAATCTTCCTCTTTGACACCCTTAGATGGGAAAAGGAGAACCCCATTCCGGAGGGATTCTCCCTGTTCTACAGCTCCTATGGAAACTTTGAGTTCGGCGTCCCCGATGGCTGGAGCGCCGTGATTGACAATGGGTCCTATATTGCGACGGCTGCCAGCGGCTCCTGCCTCACGGCCTCCGTCACCCAGTCCGGCCTGGACCTCTCCTCCCTCAGCCAGCTGGATTATGTGGGCGCCGCAAGCCAGGGGAAACAGAACTATCTCCTGTCCACCTATTCCAACGCCGGTTCCACGCTCATTGCAGAAGCCACCTATACCAAGGATGGTGAGACCTGGGTCAATGTGAACAACATCCTTGCCACTGGCTCCTATCTGTATGAGTTTTCCTTTGACTGTAAGCAAAGCGAGTATGAGGCCGACGGCCCCAGCTTCCTGACCGCTATGAAGCTGTTCCGGCTGTTTTAGGCTCGTCCAGCTCCATTATCCGGTCCAGGGCGTAGCGCACAAACTCCGATGTGGCATGGAACCCCTTCTTTTTTGCATACTGGTCAACGCAGGTTTTCCCCGCCTGGTCATAATAGGCCTTGACGTATTTGTTCATAGACCCGGTACCGTCATTCCCCTTTTTGGAATTGGACCAGAAAGGCTCCATGCCATACCTGCCCAGGAGGAAGTCCAGCTGGTGGGGCTTTACGTTCATCCGTTCTGCTATCCCCTTCTTTGTAAGGGGCACCTCCTGTAAGGATAGCTTCACCAGCCTCTCCTCTATCCTGTCCGGTATTGGCTTTGCGCTGAAGGTCGTCCTGGGTGCCTGCCCTATCATGGTCGCAAGCAGGGCATAACGTTCCGGGGAAAGGACCGTCCAGTTTCCTATCCTACGCAGCTGATAAGGCTTGACTTTCTCCCCAAAGCAGCGCCGGACCAGTTCCGGCCCATAGAACCCCTCAAGCGCCTTCTTTACCATATTGGAGTCGAGGATGGTATTAAACTTCCTTGCAATGGTCATATACCCCTTGTTGCAGAAAGCCTGCACAAGGTTATTTACTCCCTCTGTGGGACCAATCCCAAGGGGCATGTCCAGGTAGGCCAACAGGGTCTTAGCCAACGGTATCTCATATTTTTCTATATCAGCATTGGGCTCTGTATCCCTGCAGTACAAGTTCGGCACAAAGAACTTTTCGTTGACCTGCCCCCGGTTGAACGGTATCCGCTCCAGGCGGCACCCATGCTTCGGGCAGACAGACATAAAAGGAATCTGATGGACGGTATGCCAGTAAGTTTCCCCATATAGGTCTATATCCTCCTGCCGGCACAGGGGGCAGTAACGCAGTTCCGACAGGCCACTGGCGCTGCTGTCCGTCTTCCAGAGCCATGTGGGTGTGATTGCCGTCCCCTCACACAGCTCCTTTAACGCCTGTTCCTTCTTCTCTACCGGATTGATGCGGTAAAAGTAGGGAAACAACGTATGGTTCAGGATGATATCCCTGATATCCAGCAATCCGGGCGGGAGCTGCCCGAGGATATCGTTTATGGCCTTGGTCGGATAGAATGTCCCCATGGCCGCATGCAGCCTGCCATCAAACAGCTCCTGTATTGTAGTGGCGGATTTCGTATGGCCTGTCCTCATGTGGTAGCGGCACAGCACGCTGTACCAGAGTTCGCCCGGATAAGGCGTAGGAAAGAAATTCAGCACTTCACCACCTCCAGCATGTTGTATTTGTCCAGGGCCGACATCATCGCTTCCGGGGACCTGGCCAGCTTCAGCAGCTCCAATAAGTCCATGGGGTCTCGCTGCGCCTTCTTCCTCCCCCTGGGCTTTGCATAGAGGCGTGGGACGGTCTCTTCCAATGGCTCCGGGCCATCCGAGCTGGCAATGGCTCCAATGCCCCCATTCATCCCCTCTACAGGCCCTTTTACTTCCTCCACATCATCAACCGGCTCATATCCGGCCTCATCCGTGAAATCGGATATATAGGAGCCTTTGGCATACTTCTTCGGTATCTCGATGGACAGCAACCTGACCGCCCTCATGATGACCGGCTCGTCTATAATCTCCTTCCCGGTCAAAATTGCCTGCACCTGTGCCTCCTGGAATATCTTGCAGATATAAGCCGGGATGCCCCCAGAATAGTCATATATGAGGTTGGCAAGGCGGTCCGTCAGCCCTGCCCTTTTCCGGGTGAACTGATAGGCCCATATGATTTTAAGGAAATCCCGGTATAAGCCCCCTGGCTTCAATGGAAGCAGCCGCAGGCCCCTGGTACGCCGCTTCAGATGCTCCTGGGAAATAAACAGTTCCTCGGCCATCGGGGTGCCCACGAAATAGATGCTGGTGCTCGTATCATTGGTCAGCTCCACCAGGAACTTAACCAGCGGCTTGACCTGCTTATTCCTCTGTGCCGTGGCCACGGCGTTCTGTATCTCGTCAATGACCAGGAGCCCGATATGGTGATTTAAACAGATGATTTTCACCTGTGTGGCCAGGGCGCTGGCAGATGTGCTCCGTATCCTTGTGGATGCCTCATAATACTGGGACCCCATGGCCCGGTCCACGGCCTCAATGATGTTGAATGCCAGGGTCTTCACGGAACAGTCGCTGGGGCATTCCACCACCAGGTGGGTTATCTGTTTCTCGTAAAACGGCTTCCCGTTGTATTTGGTATGTACAATGACCTGGGGTATGAGGTCCAGGCACCGCCGGATGGTCGAGGTCTTCCCAATCCCCGGCACGCCGAGGATGGACCCGCTTTCCCCCTGGGTGGCAAAGGAAGGGCCATTTCCCCGGGTCCCCCTGAAATCCTCATGGACGGCATTCAGCTGCCGGATTGATTCCATGGTGGTCCTGGTCGTATAGGTAGTGGTAACTGCCCGGTATAACGTGTCATAGATGTTATACATATAGTCCATAGGATAATAGACGCTCTGGAGGACCGGCAAATGCCTCCTCCGTTCCTCCCCACTGAGTTCCGCCAGGTCATAGGGCATCGGCGGCAGGCTTGCAATCTTCTCAAAGAACATCCCCCTGTCCATCAGTTCCGGCATCGCTTCCAGGAACGGGTTCAACACCTGGCCTCCGGAGCCGACCTTATCATATATGGCTGATACCACTGTCTTTTCCTGATATTTCATGTCAATTTCCCCCTTTCATCCGCACGGTTCTCCCTTATCTCCGCGCCCTTCTGCCTCGGCTTCTCAACGCCGTCAATTCCATCCACTATCTCCTGTATGCTCTTAATGACCGCGACCCTGGCCTCCGTGTCCTGCTGTTCCAGCTCCTTCTTCTGCCCCTTCACCTTGTCCCGGGCCATTTCATACTCCATCTGGGAAAGGCCGTTAAACTGGGCGGAGGACAATGCCAGCGGGAACGGGATATACTTCCCATCCCTCACCCAGTACACGGCGTCAATCCTGGACGGGTCATAGGCAACCGTAATCTCCTTATCCATCCCGACCTCCTGTAAATACCGCCTGTATTCATTGTTCATATAGCTGATTCCATCACGCACAATCCCCTTGCGCGTGAACTTTGTAACCATCCTTGGGAGAGTCATCCGGTACAGGTCCTCACCGCCTGCAGGGATGATGTCCGCCTTCCCCTGCCGCTCATGCCACTGCCAAAGGGCGGCGGGTATCGGTTCCACCCGGTCTGCGCACATCTCCGGCGTGGGTATGAAATTCTTCAGTATCCTACGCGAATTGATATAGATGACGCAGTGCAGGATGACCCTGGTAAACTCCGTCAGGTTCAGAAGGGCCTGCGACCGGTAGTCCGTGGCCCAGCGCTCCTGGGCATCCCCCTCAATGACCCCCTTGCCGCGCAGGAGGGGCTTGTACTTCTGCTGCAGCACATCGAACGTCTTTTCCACCAGCCCCTTCTCGTCCGGCCGGAACGGCGGCAGGGCCTCCCGCTCCATGCCGTATATGGTACACAGCTCCCCCACCCTTGAGGTGATGAACTCCTTCCCCTGGTCCGTTATGATTTCCCCGGGCAGCCCCATGTTCGGCCACTGCTCCGGGGTTATTGCAATCCCAAAGCGCCTGCAATACTGCACCTTGTCGGAGGCAGCGTTTGCCAGGCAGGCCATGACTGCGGTCTCCCCGGCATCAAGCCCTATGTAGATGCCGGCAATCAGCTGGGTGGCCGTGTCCACTGCCATATAGATGTTGGGGCGCCCCACCACGGCCGTGCGGTCAAAGCGGGACACCAGGTAGATATCCGCCTCCGTCGCATCCATCTGGAAGGCCCCTATCCTGTCCTTCCACTGCATGGTGGCGCCGTACAGGGGCCGCTCATTCCTCTGGTAGTTTGACAGGCCGCCCCGCGATACAGAGCATTTGATGGAGCGGTTATACCCATGCCGGTAGTAATAGTGCTCAAAGCTGTACCAGGAGGGTGCTGTGTCCATCAATTTCCCCTCTGGCGTCATATACCGGCTTGCCAGCATATGGTCATAGGTATCCCTAAGGGACATCCGTTTTGCGCTGAAGTAGAACTTCCGGATGGCCCAGGCAAAGTTTTTCTCGTCCTTCCCCTGCTGTTTATCCGTATTTCCTTTTTCAAGGAGGACATTCCTTGCCAGATATCTATAAAATATGCGGAGTACCCTCTTTTTTGTTGTCCCATTCTCTTTTGCTATTCTTTTGGCCATGTCCAGCCGGAATTTTTTGTCCGTAATACAGCTGGAATCCTCCAAAAGTGGTTCAATCAGGGCAAGGCGCTTTATCCCGGCCTTTGTCAGATATTTTGCCTGCTCCAGGGCAACCTTGTAATCCTCCGGCATATCTGCCTTCTCACAAAGCTCCAGGAGGCTGTTTTCGATATAGCGCGGCGGCCCCGGTTCATCATAGGAAATGACCCAGGCCCCATGGTCCAGTGCAAGCAGCCGTCTGAATACCTCCCCGTTTATCCTATAGAACATGGTCATCCCCTCCCCTGGCCATTACCACGACCTTCCAATCATCTACATCAAGACGTTTCCAGTACCGCCTTGAAAGCTCCAGCTTTTGTATATCAGCCTTTTTTATTAAATGCTCCATTTGGATAATCTCCCTTATGCTCGTGCTTCCATCTGCATTCTCAATCCAGAAATCCGAAGCCCAGAGTATCTGGAAATGTTCCGCCCTTATCCCTACCTTTGAAATTTCATCAAGGAAAGCTGGGTCCAGAGGGACGATGCATTTATATTTAACTACATTTGGGCTGTTCTCCAGGATATCAGCATATGTCTTTGCATCACGGGTATGTACTGATATCAACATCTGGTTCTTCTCACTGTAAAACTGTATATCCCTGTATTTTGACTCCGTCTTATCCATTTATCCTCTCCTATTTATCCTCTCCTACTCCTGCCCTGGCCATTCAATGACCTCATAATCTCGGAAGGCGCCGCACCTCGGGCATGGAGCGCTTCCCCTCTGAATCATTTCCTCAGTCACCTCGCATATCTCCCTCTGACAGCAATCCACCCTGACTTTGGGGAACCGTCTCCCCTCCAGCACCTCCGGCCGAAAGCGCCTGTTGAAGCGGAGATAATCAATCCAGCCCTCGCTGTCAAATATCCGGTTGCTGTGCAGCTCCAGGGCCATCTTGTGCACATCAAAACCATGCCTTGGGTAATGCTTCATCTCCCGGTACCACGTCTCCAATGCCTCAAGCAGCCATGTCTCACCATGCAGCCCAATCACCTGCTCCGCCAGCTGATACCAGACGTCCTCTCTGATATCACCGATTTCTGTCTGCACCCCCTTACGGAAGAATTTTTCCTTGTCCCTTCCCCTGCCTTTGGTCATTCCCATCCCGGTCCCGAACAGGAACCGGATATCCTCCAGCCTAAGGGATGGGATGTCGATATCCGTAAGTGCATTAATTTGCCGTCTGTCCACCTTTGAATCCCTCCTTTCTGCAATTAATTCAATTCTGATTTTTGAATTATTTGCAGGATTTGCCGAATTAATTGCGAGTTTTGCCGAATTAGTTGCAGGATTTGCACCTATTAATTGCAGGATTTGCCGAAAATGGCCTTTTCACATGCAAATCCTGCAGGTGCCAATTTTTCAGACTGCTTTGCTATGAAGGGCTATGTTGCCTGCATAAAACC
>SKEY01001729.1_pt1 | contig 26497 bp, 20 predicted proteins | sample 4843871 | NCBI WGS metagenome assembly SKEY01 (sample SAMN11008797, study PRJNA524170) | human gut metagenome | biome: Human fecal sample; material: Feces; isolation source: fecal sample from pouch patient p36 | host: Homo sapiens | place: Israel: Tel-Aviv | collected 2016-12-04 | reverse complement strand
ATCAACATCACATTCTCTGCATAGACAGAATCCAGAACCGTAATCCCCCTCTGTCCAAGGATATACTGTATTTTGCCAAGTCCGGTATAATCTGTCTGTATTTCCAATTTAATCCCCCAGTTTTTGGTAATAATCTTACTGGCTTCCAATCCTGCTTTGACTGCTCCGGAATAAGCCCTCACAAGCCCTCCGGTTCCAAGTAACGTACCTCCAAAATATCTTGTCACTACGACTGCTGTATTGTGTATCTCCTCCCCCAGCAACACATCGAGCATCGGTTTTCCTGCTGTCCCCTGCGGTTCTCCGTCATCACTGCATCTTTGTGTCTCAAATCGCTCCCCGATCACGTAAGCATAGCAGTTATGAGTGGCATTCCAATATTTTTTCTTCATAGACTCGATAAATTCCAGCGCCTCTTCCTCGCAGGTGACCGGAAGTACTGTCGCAATGAAGCGGGACTTCTTCTCAATGATTTCTGCTTCTCCCCCCTCATAGACTGTATGAAATTTACTTAACATATACTATCACCCTTTTTCTAATTACATTTTATCTGAAACTGTTTATACTATATCAACAGAACTCTGTTTTCACAAGTTTTTCTTAAGTTTTTGCCTTGAAATATGAAGATTTTATTTTATGCTTTATTTCAATACATAAATTTGATATAATTACCTGATAAAGGAGGAAACCATTCATGAATTATGGAAAACGAAATTCTGTCAAAAAACAGAAGAAAATATCTTCAAAATCAAAGATGAAGAAAAAACGAGCAGGTGTCCGGATTTTCAAAGGATTTTTAATTGTTTTTCTCTTGCTCATTATCATCGGTATGATTGGCGGCGGTCTGTTCTTGAAGAAAATTCTTGACAAAGCTCCGAAGATCTCTCCTGCTTCTGTCAAACCGAGTGGATACTTCACAACTGTTTATAACGCAGACGGTTCACAGGAATTAGAAAAGTTTGTTACTTCCGGTTCCAACCGTATTTATAAAACAATCAACGAAATACCGGAAGACCTTCAGGACGCTTTTGTAGCGATCGAAGATGAACGTTTTTACAAGCATAACGGAATCGACCTGCAAGGAATTCTTCGTGCCGGTCTTGTCGGCATCACAAGCGGTGACTTTTCTGAAGGTGCCAGCACGATTACCCAGCAATTGATAAAAAATAATGTCTTTCCGAATTTCTCACAGGAAAAGACATTCTTAGACAGTGTCGAACGTAAAATTCAGGAACAGTTCCTTGCTCTGGAGTTGGAAAAGCAGATGAGCAAAGAAGAGATTCTGGAAAATTATATGAATACGATCAACCTAGGACAGAACACACTCGGAGTTCAATCCGCTGCCAAACGCTACTTCAACAAAGACGTATCGCAGCTGACACTCTCAGAATGTACCGTGATCGCCGGCATTACTCAGAATCCTGGAAGATATGACCCTACAGTCAACCCGGAAGAAAATGCCAAGCGGCGCAAACTTGTTCTCGGCAACATGTTAGAACAGAAATATATTTCCCAGGAAGAGTACGATACTGCCATGGCTGATCCCGTTTATGACCGGATTCAGGTTACAAATGCCGATACATCCACAGACACTCCATACACTTATTTTATCGATGAGCTTTCTAAACAAGTCATTTCCGACTTACAGACAAAGCTGGGATATACGGAGACACAAGCCTATAATGCTCTTTACAGCGGTGGTCTTTCCATCTACGCAACTCAGGATGCAAGAATTCAGCAAATCTGTGATGAAGAGTTTTTAAACCCGAATAACTATCCGTACAATACAGAATTTGGCCTGATCGACTATCAGCTCACGATCACACGCTCTGATGGAACTGTCGAAAACTTCAGCAAAGAGATGCTCGAGCAGTATCTGCGTCAGACAAGAAATGACTCTTATCCGCTCGTCTTCTCTACCCCTGAACTTGCTCAGGCGGCGATTGATGAATACAAATCAACAATCTCCCGCGAAGGAGACACTCAGGTGGAAAAAAAGACGATCGTTCCACAACCACAAGCTTCTTTTGTGATTATGGATCAATACACCGGGGAAGTAAAAGCAATCGTCGGAGGACGCGGCGAGAAGACGGAAAGCCTTTCTCTCAACCGTGCGACGGAATCTGCAAGACAGCCTGGTTCCTGTTTTAAGATTGTATCAACTTATGCCCCTGCACTTGATATTGGTGCAATGGGACTTCACACCTCGATCAAAGACGAACCATACCGCTATAAAAACGGAAAAGAAGTCAATAACTGGGATTTTTCCTACAAAGGTTGGGTGACTGTAAGGAAAGCGATCGAACAGTCTATGAATGTCGTTGCAGTCAAAGCACTCACTGAGATTGGAGAGCAGACTGGATTTGATTACCTGAAGAGCTTTGGATTCTCCACTGTTGTAGATCAGGAAGTAATCAACGGACAGACTTTCAGCGATATCCAGCAGGCAACTGCGCTCGGAGGTATCACGCACGGTGTCTATAACCTCGAGATGACTGCCGCCTATGCGTCCCTTGCAAATAACGGAACTTACACAAAACCGAAGTTCTATACGAAGATTCTCGATCATTCTGGAAATGTACTGATTGATAACACTTCCGAGACGCATCAAGTCGTAAAGGCTTCTACTGCCGGACTGCTGACAAATGCAATGATAGATGTTGTGACAAAAGGAACCGGTACCGGTGCTGCACTCAGCAATATGCCAGTATCCGGTAAGACTGGTACAACTTCCGATAATGTAGATATCTGGTTCTCCGGATATACTCCATACTACACTGCTTCTGTCTGGGGTGGATATGACTCCAACAAGCCTATGGATAATACTTCATGGCACCTGACACTGTGGAACAGCATTATGGAGCGAGTACACGAAGGTCTAGAATACAAAGATTTTGTGATGCCTGACACAGTTGAAAAGACTGCCGTCTGTGCAAGTTCTGGAAAGCTGCCGTTGTCCAGCTGTCCACAAGTGACAGAATATGTTGCAACAGATTCCGGTCAAAGATGTGATGGAAAGCACGAAGGCTACTATATGCCTTCTACTAACACTCACTCAGACAGTTCCGCTGAGGACGAGTCAGAAGACGAATCAACTGACAATGAACCAGTAACACCTGACCCAGAAAATCCAAATTCCGGAAATCCAAATGGAAACAACGGTTCTGGAAATGGAAATAATGGATCTGAGAGTGGAACTGGCAGCGAAAACGGAAATGGCGAAGACCACGGTGGTGGAGAAACCTCCCCACCTGATCAGGGGGATGGCTCTATCACGCCAGAGGAATAGTATTCCCGGATTTCAAAATCAATTTTCTATACACGAACAAAAAAGAAGACAGAAATGATGTTACTAATACTCACATTCATTTCTGTCTTCTTTTTGTTATCTTTTCGTATATAAGCTTTTACTTTATAAAATCAGTTTTGCAGCTCCGCAGATACCTGCTTCATTTCCAAGCTTTGCAAGAGCAAACTGCACCTTTGCATTTGCAAAGAACATTCTCTCACGAAAATATTTTTCAATATACTGGAGAAGTACTTCGCCTGCCTTCGATACTCCTCCACCGATCACGATCACCGATGGATCAACTGCTGTTGCCAGATTGGCAAGTGCATATCCAAGATAGCGTCCAAACTCTTCGGCAATCTCCATTGCAACTGCATCGTTTGCCTTAACTGCATCAAAGACAGCTTTTGCCGTAATTTCTTCTTCGCGCAATATTGTCTCATCATCATTTTTCGCAAGCCTTTTCTTGGCAAGTCTTACTACACCTGTAGCAGATGCATACTGCTCCAGACATCCACGACCTCCACAGCCACACACTTCTGTCTCCTCATAATTTACACAGAGATGACCAATCTCTCCGCCTGCTCCATGAAATCCCCCTAAAATACGTCCGTCGACAATGATTCCTCCTCCGACTCCCGTTCCAAGTGTAACCATGATCAAATCCTTATTTCCCTGGCCTCCGCCTTTCCACATTTCTCCAAGCGCAGCTACATTTGCATCATTTCCAACCTTCACCTTGATTCCAGTCAGCTCTTCCAGCTCCGCCTTCACATTTTTATACTTCCATCCAAGATTTGCGCTTCCATTTACAATTCCATCTGCCACCGGAGCCGGTACCCCGACACCAATTCCAAGAATCTGCTCTTTCTTCATCTGATGTTCTTCCATTTTGGAAGCAATTGATTTTGCTACATCCGGAAGAATTGCTGCACCTTCATTCTCTGTATAGGTCTTAATCTCCCACTTATCCACGATTGTCCCGTTGAATTCAAATAGTCCTAACTTTACTGTTGTTCCTCCAATGTCCACTCCAAAGCAATAATTCATTTCTCTCGTCTCCTATTTTCTCTTTGTCAAATTCTCCTGCACACGCCTGTACAGTTCCTGTGCTGCATTATATCCCATCTGTTTTTGTCTATGATTTACAGATGCAGATTCTACTATGATCGCAAGATTTCTTCCTGGACGAATCGGGATGGAATGACATACAACACGGTTGCCAAGGAATTCTGTATACTCTTCTTCCAATCCTAACCGGTCATACTGTTTGTCCTTATTCCAGTCTTCCAGTGTGATCACAAGATCTATCGTCTGTGTCTCTTTTACACTCTGAACACCAAACAACGTCTTAACATCTACGATACCAATTCCTCGCAGTTCAATAAAATGTCTCGTGATATCCGGAGCAGTTCCAACCAATGTATCGTCACTGACTTTTCGAATCTCAACCACATCATCTGTCACAAGGCGGTGTCCTCTCTTAATCAGTTCCAGAGCAGCCTCGCTCTTTCCAATTCCGCTCTCGCCCATGATCAGCACACCGACACCGTAGACATCCACAAGTACACCGTGGATGGAAATACACGGGGCCAGTTCCACATTCAGCCACCGGATGATCTCCGCCATGAAAGAAGATGTCGTCTTGTCTGTCAGAAAAATCGGCACATCTTTTTCGACCGCAATTTCCAAAAATCTCTGATCTGGCATAAGATCTCTGCAGAAAATGATACAAGGCACTGGATAGGATAATAGTGACTGGTATACTTCTTCCTTTCTATCATCGCTGAGCTTTTGAAGATAGGTATACTCTACATATCCTACCACTTGTACTCTATCGGATTCAAAATGTTCAAAAAAGCCTGTGAGCTGTAGCGCCGGGCGGTTAATATCCGGCACATTGACTTCTTTTCCTAAAAGACCAATTTGCGGAGTCAGATTTTTTAAATTCATTTTCTCTGCAACTTTCTGTAACTCTACGCTTCCCATAATGCTCTCCTTCTTCATTCTTATTCTCTCCTTAGTATATCATCAATGGAAAAAGTTGTATACTTCATTTGCAGATTTTTCATTCATAGATGGAATTTCTTTTAATTCCTCTATCGTTGCCGCTTTGATCGCATCCAGGCTCATAAAATGCTTCATCAGCGCTTTCCTTCTTGCCGGCCCGATTCCCGGAATATCGTCAAGAATGGAATGTACCTGTCCCTGACTTCTCAGTTTTCTGTGAAATTCGATTGCAAACCGGTGTGCTTCATCCTGAATCCTCGTGATCAGACGAAATCCTTCTGAATTTCTGTCAATCCCAATCTCTTCATTATTGTAATATAGCCCTCTTGTCCTATGATGATCATCTTTCACCATCCCACATACCGGTATCACAATTCCCAGTTGATCCAGCACTTCTAATGCAATATTGACCTGTCCTTTTCCCCCGTCCATCATGATCAAGTCTGGAAATGTCTGGAATCCTCCGTGATCCTTCCCCTCTTCTCTCTCCCTCATTCCATGTTCGAACCTTCTCGTCAATACTTCCCGCATACTTGCATAGTCATCTGCACCCTGTACCCCTTTGATTTTAAATTTCCGGTAATCGTTTCGCTTCGGTTTCCCTTTCTCATACACGATCATAGAACCAACGGAATTAAATCCATTTGTGTTGGATATATCAAATGCCTCGATTCGTTTCACAGATGCAATTCCCAGCCATTTTTCAATCTCTTTTACCGCTCCGATCGTTCTTCCCTCTTCCCTCTTTAAGCGCTCCTTATCCGTACTCAAAACAAGCTGTGCATTCTTCTTCGCAAGTTCCACCAGCTTCTCCTTCTCCCCTTTTTTCGGCACACGAATGTGAACCCGATGCCCTCTTCTCTCAGACAGCCATTCCTCCAGCACCTCCTGGTCTTCGATTTCCTGCTGGATCATCAACTCTCGTGGCACATATGGCGTCCCCGCATAAAACTGTTTGATAAAACTTGTAAGAATCTCTGCCTTCGGCTCTCTGTCGGCAATCGTCATATAGAAATGATCTCTTCCGATCAGTCTTCCTCCCCGGATGAAAAACACTTGCACCACTGCATCCCGATCCTCCGTTGCCACCGCGAGAATATCTTTATCCTCCCCATCACTGTTCGTAATCTTTTGCTTCTGCGCAATCTGCTTTACACTGGCAAGCAGATCTCGATATTCCATTGCCTTCTCAAATTCCATCGCTTCTGATGCACATTCCATCTTTTCTTGAAGTTCTTTGAGGATAGGATCATATTTTCCGCTCAGAAAGTCTACTGCTTTCTGCACCGATTCCCGATATGCTTCCTGACTAATATAATTTTGACACGGTGCATAGCATTGCTTAATGTGATAGTTCAGACATGGTCGCTCTTTCCCGATGTCTTTTGGCAAATTCCGGTTACAGCTCCTTATGTGGTACAGTTTTCTCAGCAGTTCAATCGTATCTTTCACTGCTCCTGCGCTTGTATATGGTCCGAAATACTTCGCCTTATCTTTTTTCATCTCTCTTGCAAACAGAATCCGCGGATATGCCTCCTCTATCGTCACTTTAATAAACGGATACGTCTTGTCATCCATCAGCATCGTATTATACTTCGGTCTGTGTTCCTTGATCAGATTGCATTCCAGTACAAGCGCCTCCAGCTCCGAATCTGTCACAATATATTCAAAGCGCGAAATATGTGTGACCATCTGCTCAATCTTCACTCCTTTATTCCTGCTTGCTTGAAAATACTGCCGTACACGATTCTTTAGGCTGATTGCTTTTCCCACATAAATAATATCATCTTTCTCATCATGCATCAGGTAGACTCCCGGTTTTGATGGAAGCTTTTTTAATTCCTCTTCTATATTAAACATTATTTTCTCCCTAATTTCATCTCTTTCCCTACAGTTGCATATATCGAATAAACGCATATGATTTTGATTCCACAAAATGTTTTTAACGCAAGAGGAGTGCCGAAAGGCACTCCTCTTTTCCACCACATCTGATCCATAGCTGTTTTCCCTGTGAACTTATGATTTCTATTTTCACTGACCATTATTAGCAATATCAGATACTCTTTATTTTTTTATATTAGTGGTCCTGCCCGCTCTCCTGTGCAGCATCCTCTTGTGCGGCACTCTCTTGTAGAGTATTTCTTTCTGCTTCGTTTTCTTCCGTGACATCCTCTTGTGCCACATCTGCTGTGGAAACTTCCTTCATTGAGATTCTAGCCTCTTTTTCCTGAGTACCGTCCTCGATTCCCTGAACTTTGTGAAAAATCTCCATGAATTCTTTTCCGGTAATCGTCTCTTTTTCAATCAAGAATGCTGCAATTTCATCCAGCGCCCTGCGATTCTCAGATAAAAGTCTCTTTGCCTCAGCATAAGCTTCTTTCAGAATTCTCATAACTTCTGTATCAATCTCTGCTGCTGTCGCCTCACCACAATTCATAACCGGACGTCCGTCCAAGTATCTGTTTTGAATAGACTCCAGACCGATCAGACCAAACTTCTCTGACATACCATACTGAGTGATCATCGCTCTGGCCACCTGTGTCGCCTTCTCGATATCGTTGGAAGCCCCAGTTGTAACTGTATCAAATACAATCTCTTCCGCAGCTCTTCCCCCGAGCATACCAACGAGCATTGCCTCCAGCTCCTTCTTTGTATTTAAGAACTTTTCTTCCTCTGGTGTATGCATAACATATCCAAGCGCTCCCATCGTTCTTGGTACAATCGTAATCTTCTGTACCGGCTCTGCATCTTTCTGAAGTGCACTGACGAGCGCATGACCTACTTCATGATATGAAACGATTCTTCTCTCCTCCGCATTCATGATACGGTCTTTCTTCTCTTTTCCGACAAGAACTACTTCTACTGCTTCAAACAGATCTTCCTGCGATACCACTTTTCTTCCATGCTTGACTGCATTGATCGCAGCCTCATTGATCATGTTTGCAAGATCTGAACCGACTGCCCCTGATGTTGCCAGCGCAATTGCTTCCAAATCGACTGTCTCATCCATTTTGACGTCCTTTGCATGAACTTTCAAAATGTCCACACGTCCTTTCAGATCCGGCTTATCTACGATGATCCGTCTATCAAAACGTCCCGGCCTTAATAGCGCCGGATCAAGGATCTCCGGACGGTTTGTCGCTGCAAGAATCAGCAGACCTTTGTCCGTGTCAAATCCATCCATCTCTGCAAGAAGCTGATTTAAAGTCTGTTCTCGCTCATCATTGCTTCCCATCGCATTATCTCTGCTCTTACCGATCGCATCAATCTCATCGATGAAAATAATACACGGAGCCATCGCCTGAGCTTCTTTGAATAAATCTCGCACTCTCGATGCACCTACACCGACATACATCTCTACAAATGCAGAACCTGACAGAGAGAAGAACGGTACTTTTGCTTCTCCCGCAACCGCTTTTGCAAGCAATGTCTTACCGGTTCCCGGAGGTCCTACAAGAAGCGCTCCTTTTGGAAGCTTTGCACCGATTCCGGTATATTTGCCTGGATTATGAAGAAAATCCACCACTTCCTGAAGTGATTCTTTCGCCTCATCTTCTCCTGCTACATCACGGAAGGTAACTCCGGTTTCCTTCTCTACATACATCTTTGCATTACTCTTTCCAATGCCCATCATTCCGCCGCTCTTGGACATCCGACGCATCAGGAAACTCAAACCGATCCAAATAAATGCGAATGGAAGTACAATACTGATCAGAATATTAAAAAGCATTGCTGAAGTCGAATCTGGAATCTCTGCCCCATACTTAACGCCCGCTTCATAGAGACGCTGTGAAAGATTCTCATCTTCTACTTTTCCAGTAAAATATTTTACTTTCAGCCCTGGAACTTTCTCCTCTTTCGGAGTAATTATAAGCTCATTGGCGCCGATCCGAACTTCTTCTACTTTACCGTCATCTACCATCTTCAGAAATTCACTGTACGCAATCTCCTTTGATGTGCTTTCTTCCATAAATTGATAAAGGCCAAGCACAATGACCGCCGCAATCAATGTTGTAATTATAATAATCCCAAAGCCCTGTTTGTTGTTCTTCTGGTTATTTTTGTTTTGGTTGTCCATTCTTTTCCTCCTAATTATCATCTCTTTTATTATAAGTATGGTCTCCTCATAAATCAATAAAAACATTGTGAAATCAGCACCGCATTTCTAAAACTTTTGTGAATTTCCCCATTGCACCTCCTGTTTCCCATTAGGAAATTTTTCTCCTTGCAAAACACAATTGTTTTATAGTATACTATTGACGTATGTTTATTATATACAACTTTTTAGTAACATTATAATATAAGAATGAGATAAAGGACTGAATGCGCTATGAAAATTGGATTTGACAACGATAAGTATCTGACCATGCAGTCAGAACATATCAGAAAAAGAATTGATCAATTTGACAACAAATTGTATCTGGAATTCGGTGGGAAATTATTTGACGACTATCATGCCTCCAGAGTACTTCCGGGATTCGCACCGGACAGCAAGCTGAAACTGCTTATGCAGTTATCCGATCAGGCCGAAATTGTCATTGTCATCAGTGCCGGTGACATCGAAAAAAATAAAGTCCGCGGAGATCTCGGAATCACCTACGACTCAGATGTACTCCGTCTGATTGAATCTTTCCGCGAGCAAGGACTCTTTGTCGGCAGTGTTGTGATCACTCAGTATACCGGTCAGAGCAGCGCCAATCTGTTTAAAACAAGACTGGAGAAGCTTGGCATCCGTGTATATATCCACTATGTGATCGAAGGTTACCCTTCTAACATTCCGCTGATCGTCAGTGACGAAGGTTATGGAAAGAACGATTACATCGAGACTTCCAGACCACTTGTGATCATCACAGCTCCTGGACCTGGAAGCGGGAAGATGGCAACCTGTCTCTCTCAGCTCTATCATGAGCATAAGCGTGGTGTCCGCGCCGGATATGCAAAATTTGAGACGTTCCCTATCTGGAACATTCCTTTAAAACATCCGGTCAATCTTGCCTATGAGGCTGCTACCGCTGATTTAAATGACGTCAATATGATCGACCCATTCCATCTGGAAGCCTACGGCATTACAACTGTCAATTATAATCGTGATGTGGAAATTTTCCCAGTGCTCAGTGCTATTTTCGAAAAAATATATGGAGAAAACCCTTACAAATCCCCGACAGATATGGGTGTAAATATGGCCGGAAACTGTATCTGTGACGATGAGGCATGTCGTGATGCATCCAATCAGGAAATTATCCGCCGCTACTATCAGGCATTGAATGGGCTCGCAGAAGGAACTTCCACCGAAGAAGAAGTATTTAAGATTGAACTTCTGATGAAACAGGCGCATATTACAGTCAATGACCGTACCGTTGTAGATGCCGCACTGAAGCGTGCTGAAGAGACAGGTGCTCCTGCTGCCGCTTTAGAACTTCCTGATGGAAGTATCATTACCGGAAAAACAAGCAACCTTCTCGGAGCATCTGCTGCATTACTTTTAAATGCTCTGAAGAAGCTCGCCGGCATTGAGGATGAAGTGCACATCATTTCTCCATCTGCTATCGAACCGATCCAAAAACTGAAAACTTCCTATCTGGGAAGTAAAAATCCGCGCCTTCATACTGATGAAGTTCTGATTGCACTTTCCATCAGCGCCGCAACAAATGAAACCGCACAGCTTGCCTTAGATCAGATTCCAAAATTAAGAGGCTGTCAGGTTCATACATCCGTAATGCTCTCCGAAGTTGACGTCAAGCAATTCAAAAAGCTTTCCATCCAGCTGACTTCTGAAGCAAAATATGAGAACAAAAAACTTTATCATTAATTCTGAACAATAAATAAAACCCGTACGGTAAGATTCCTAAAAATCAGATTTTCAAGGATTTCTCTCTTACCGTACGGGTCTTTTTTATTTTCTTTTTAGTATCTGTTTATCATTACTCTCCAACTCTGTTCTCTGCAATTATCCGAAATAGTTCTATGCACCTGTCTGCTCAAACTGAGAATTATAGAGATTTGCATAAAATCCACCTTTTTCCAACAGCTCTTCATGATTTCCCTGCTCTACGATATCTCCATCCTTCATAACAAGGATCAAATCCGCATCACGGATTGTAGACAATCTATGCGCGATGATAAAACTTGTTCTGCCCTTCATCAGATTATCCATAGCTTTCTGGATCCTGATTTCCGTTCTTGTATCCACTGAGCTAGTCGCCTCGTCTAAGATCAAAATCTTTGGATCTGCCAGAATCGCTCTTGCGATCGTAAGCAGCTGCTTTTGTCCCTGTGATACATTGCTTGCTTCCTCATTCAACTCCATATCATATCCATCTGGAAGGGTCTGCACAAACCGGTGTACATATGCTGCCTTTGCTGCCTCTACGACTTCTTCATCGGTCGCATCAAGCTTTCCATAGCGGATATTGTCTTTGATCGATCCATGGAACAGCCATGTATCTTGCAGCACCATTCCAAACATCTGTCGAAGTTCACTTCTGTTAAAATCTTTCAGATTATGTCCATCGATCAAAATTTCTCCACTGTTGACATCGTAAAATCTCATCAGAAGTTTGATCATTGTTGTCTTTCCTGCTCCGGTCGGTCCTACAATGGCAATTTTCTGTCCTTCCTTCACCTTTGCAGAGAAGTCATTGATAATTATACGATCTTCATTATATCCAAAATGAACATGTTTAAATTCTACATCTCCCTTCAATCCCTCTACGGAAACCGGATGCTCTGCAAACTGGTCTTCTTCCTCTTCTTCCAAAAATTCAAAAACTCTCTCAGAAGCTGCCGCTGTAGACTGTAACATATTGGCCACCTGTGCCACCTGTGTGATTGGCTGCGTAAAACTTCTTACATATTGGATAAAGGACTGGATATCTCCGACTTCAATCGCATCTTTGATTGCCAGATATCCACCTAAAATTGCTACTGCCACATATCCAAGATTTCCAATAAACTGCATGATCGGCATCATCATCCCCGAGAAAAACTGAGATTTCCATGCAGACTGATATAAAATTTCATTTGTCTCAGTAAACTCCCGGATGACATCATCTTCCTTGTTAAATGCTCTGACAATGCTGTGGCCTCCATAGACCTCCTCTACCTGTCCGTTGACATGTCCCAAATACTCTTGTTGATTCTTGAAGTGTTTCTGTGATTTCTTTACAATCGTGGAAATCAGGAGCATTGACACCGGAAGAATTAACAATGCTACAACAGTCATCAGAGGACTGATGCTGAGCATCATAACCAAAATACCTATGATCGTCGTAAAAGAAGTAATGATCTGTGTCGCACTCTGGTTCAAACTCTGACTTAATGTATCCACGTCATTGGTAACTCTGGAAAGCACCTCGCCGTGCGTCTTTGTATCAAAATAATTCATCGGCATACGGTTGATCTTCTCAGAAATTTCTTTTCTGAGTTTGTAAGTCAGCTTCTGGGACACTCCTGTCATAATAAATCCCTGAATAAAGGAGAACAGCGCACTCAACACATACAATCCTAACAGAAACAGAAGGATTTGCGTAATTTTGTCAAAATCAATTCCACTTCCACCTGACACTTTGCTTACAAGTCCATGAAAGATTTCTGTTGTGGCTTTTCCAAGAATCTTCGGTCCTACGATAGTGAATATCGTACTTCCGACTGCAAAAAGCATCACTGCAAATATTCCCAACTTATATGCGCTCATATATTTCAGGAGTTTCTTCATTGTGCCTTTGAAATCTTTTGCTTTCTCTCCGGCTCGCATGCCGCCCATATGGCCACCACCATGTCTTTGTCCTTTACTCATGCCTATCTGCCCCCTTCCTGTTCACCCTGATTAAGATCTCGTTCCAGTTCTTTTTCCGATAACTGAGATGCCGCAATCTGATAATATACATCACAATTTTTCAGCAATTCTTTATGCGTTCCAATTCCCGCAACCTTTCCTTCATCCAGAACAATAATCTGATCTGCATGGAGGATCGTGCTGATTCTTTGTGCAACAATGATGACTGTGCTGTTCACAGTATGTTCTTTTAATGCTTTCCGCAATGTTACATCGGTCTTATAGTCCAAAGCAGAAAAACTATCGTCAAAAATAAATATCTTTGGATCTTTCGCAATTGCCCTTGCAATCGATAAACGTTGTTTCTGTCCACCAGAAACATTTCCTCCCCCCTGGGAGATTCTGCTGTCGTAACATTTTGGCTTCTCCTCAATGAATTCTGCTGCCTGAGCCACTTTTGCAGCCTCCATCATCGTCTCTTCACTTCCATCTGGATTCCCATACAAAATGTTGCTTGCAATGGTTCCTGAGAACAGAACTCCTTTCTGCGGCACATAGCCAAGCTGGTCTCTCAACTCATGCTGTGTTACATTTCGGATATCTTCCCCATCAATCGTAATTTTTCCTTCTGTCACATCATAAAATCTTGGAATCAGATTTACCATTGTAGATTTACCACTTCCGGTACTTCCGATGATCGCTGTCGTCTCACCCGGTTTTGCTGTAAAGGAAATATCATGCAGCACATCTTCCTCCGCACCCGGATACCGGAACGATACGTGGTTAAATTCTACCATCCCCTTGCCTTCTTTCAGATGTTTCGGCTGCTTCGGATCATTGATCAGCGTTGTACTTGTCAACACTTCATCCACACGCGTTGCAGAAACCGCCGCTCTCGGAAGCATGATTGAGATCATACAGATCATTAAGAATGCCATAATAATCTGCATTGTATATTGAATAAATGCCATCATATCTCCAACTTGCATCTGACCATCGTTAATTCCATTTGCACCTACCCATACAATCAGGATTGAGATTGCATTCATGATCAGCATCATCGTCGGCATCATAAAGGTCATAGCACGATTGACAAATAAGTTTGTCTTTGTCAAATCTTTGTTTGCCTGATCAAATCGCTCTTCCTCATGCTTTTCTGTACTGAACGCACGGATAACAGACAATCCCGTAAGAATTTCTCTTGTAACAAGATTTAATCGGTCTACCAGATTTTGCAAGATCTTAAATTTCGGCATTGCTACAACAAATAAGACCATTACGACCATCGCAATCAGGACAACTGCAAGCCCGATGATCCAAGACATAGACACATTCGTATGGAATACTTTGAATACACCTCCAATTCCCATGATCGGTGCATAAAGTACCATTCGCAAAATCATCACCGTCAGCATCTGAATCTGCTGTATATCATTTGTGCTTCTCGTAATCAATGATGCAGTTGAAAACTTGTCAAATTCTCCATTTGAAAATTCTACCACCTTGCGGAATACTTTTCCTCGCAGATCTCGCCCTGTCGAAGCACCTACTTTGGATGCCAGGAATCCAACGATCATACTGACAATCATTCCAACCGCAGCAAGCGCCAGCATTTTTCCTCCTGTGCGCAACATATAACCGGTCTGAATCTTATCTGTATCCATTCCCAAGTTTTTATATGCTTCTTTGAGATAAATGGTCGCCGCCTGTTCCAACATCGTCTCCGGCATCTCATCGACCTTCTCTCCAATCTGAGTCACCATCTGCGCCCGCTGTTCTTCTGGCATCATGCCAAGCACATCAAAAACTGTTATGTCTTCGCTTAACATTTCTTTTGGGAGACTGGCAAACATCGCATCTGTCATTTCCTTTGTCTCCTCACTGTCTGATGAAAACACAGTCACAAGCATCATCGGTTTACTTAAGATTGCCCCGATTTTATCTGTTCTCTTCTCATTCTTCAAAATTCCATCCTTCAGCACATATGCCTCAGACTCATAAGTATCTGTATCTCTTTCATACGCGTCTAGAACCGTCTTCTGATCCTTCTCAGAAACAAACAAAAATAATCTGTCCATATCTTCCACAGAAATCTGTTCTGGTATCGCCGTGTCAATTCCGCCCTGCTGGATACCGACATTTACAATGTCTGATGTATATCCCGGCAACGACAGGTCACAGTAAGCCTGAAGTACAAGAAACACAACAATCATCAGAATGGTTGCTGCATACGGCTTCATAAATTTAAATAATTTTCCCATTTTAATCTTCCTTTCTGCCTGCACTCTTTAAGTTGTCTCTCATCTGAAGCAAGAGTCTGCGAAAAAGCATTACTTCCTGCTCATTCATATTTGCAAACGCTTCCTGTTCCAACTGCTCCATCACAGTTTCCATCTTTGCCGCAATATTCTTTCCTTTCTCCGTAAGAAAAATTCTCATGATCCTCTGATCATTTTCATCCTGCTTCTTCTCTATATACGCTTCTGCTTCCAACTTCTTTAACATTACGGTAATCGAAGGAGGCTTTACACCGATATGTTTTGCCAGTTCCTTTTGTGCCATACCTCTGTGATCTTGATCTTTGCAATTCAACGCCCACAAAAGTCCCGCCTGTCCCGGATGTATATCTAACTCCTTAAACAGACAAATGCTTCTCTGCAAATACAGGTGCATCACATGACACATCAATAACTGTGTACTCTCTCCCATTCTGTCTCTCCTTTCTAAATTAGTTAATTGTTTAATTAATATTTTATTTTTCTATACAAAAAATGTCAATATCCATTCGTACTATTTATATTTTTTTAATATTTTTCACCGAAAATTTAATTAAATATTTAATTATTTTTTTGACTGTGAAGGTATAAGAAGAGAATCGTGTGATAGGCTTGTTGTCTGGTGACGACGATTATCCAATGTGTCGTAGACCCCTTGCTTTAGCTGTGGGGAATGTCAAGTCGGCACAATACAAAAACAGCTCTTATAGGGATATATTGTAATTTAAATTTTATGAACTACCACTTGCATTTTCTCTAACAAAAAATGGAAGTGGTTTCGTACCGCTTGCGCAAATACAAGCCCGCTCATGAGGGCTGCTATCCATTTCTGGAATACATGGTATTGTATTTTTTTACAATCATTTTATTTAGGAAGTGATAATCTGTTATACCTTCAAAAGCTGTTGGATATGCTTTTCTTAAAATATTACCGGCACCATTTAAGTCGGCATTAATGAGCATCTGTTCTTTCGTGCAATATAGTCTGCCACTAACACGCTTACCTGAAAAAGAAGGTTTTTCCTGATCACCAACAACTGGGATTTTATCTCCATCAACAAAACTTGCTTTTGATGTGTAAGATTCTTCTTGTTCCATTACAAATAAGCCATTCGCTTCTGCTTTGTATTTGATGCAATAACTAAGCGTTGCGATAGGCATTTGAACAAAAATCTGGTTATTGCGGTGTCCCAGATTCCAGTTTTGTTTCCAATTCTTATTTTTACCAAGTACGATAGTTCGCATATCATTTTCGAGGCAAAATTTTACAACATCAGATGCAATTTTATGCAATGCATCATGAAAGAATTGATTCCTTTTACGATTCAATTGTTCCATACGCCTGGTATTCAACACCCCCGGTTGTTTTGCTTCTTTTACTTCGTGTCCTTGCATCGCAATGGACTGATAGTACGAACGTTGCTTATTATACCATTGATTTTGTGCTTTTAATGCACCGCCTTTGTAGCGCATGCACTTTTGTGTATTGCTTACGAGAGCTACGATGTTTGAAATTCCAAAATCAATGCCGCAAGCATTACCGTTTTCTGGTAATGGTTCTGTTGACTCAGTTTCATAAACACAGATTACAAGGAAATCACTATAATAAGGTCTTACACGTACCTCTTTCAAAGAGCCACTTACATAACCAATTGGAAGGTAATCGCCATGAAAATGTGGAAACTTCAAATAGCATTTGCCATTGTTGTCGCGAATTACACAATCTTGATTTGTAAAATGTAACCCGGATACAGATCCTTTCTTTTTGTAATGTGGCATTTGTGGAGCACCAAGAAACATCGGTGATAATACCAGAATGATTGTACAAAAATACATTCAAAACCAAGGAAGCAAAAATTAACCGCATTCACCCACGCTCATGCGAAGTATGCTATGGGCGTGGTACTCTGCTAAGTATTTATAGGCAGAGTAATTACACATTTGAGCTTCTGAAAGCAAAAATAAAAAATATTAAGAAATGTTTGTAGAAAAATATGATATACTGTGAAAAACGAAACATAGTAAATACGATGACAAAAGGAACGAAAGGAGATGTTCTATGAAACGCTGGAAACTAGTTGTTGTATTGTTGGTGATCATCACTTTAAGTAGCCCATTTTTATTTGATTACATATTAAAAGCAAAACGGAATCATTTCATTAAAGATACCTTTGGCTTTAATAAAAAAGAGTTTAAGGTTTTAAAAGAAACAGATAGTCACAGAGGTTTTCATGGAGATGGAGATTACGTTCTAATATTAGATTGCTCTGAAAATAAAGAAAAAGCATTGGAATATACAAAGGAATGGGAAATCCTTCCATTGACAGAGAATCTTCAGCTTTTAATGTATGGAGGTGAAAAAGAAGATCATTTTTATAATTATAATCTGGCTGATGCTTCAAATATTCCTGAAATTAAGAATGGATATTATTATTTTTATGATAGATATGCAAACAGCAAAGATACTAAAGATGACACGAATATATTTAGAGGTTCCTTCAATTTTTCTTTAGCACTATATGATTTAGATACGGATATAATGTATCTTTTAGAATTTGATACATAGCGGTTTACAACATTGGAATTGACACGTTTTGATAGGAACTAAAAACTATAAGAAGATTGAATTGGTAAAGGAGCTTGCGCACATGAAGAAATTTTTACCTTGGATACTAGCATCAGGGGGAATTATGTTGGGATTGCCTTGTCTTGCGGTTACCTTTCTAGAAGATGCCAGCGGAATGGCAACTTGCCTTATTCTACTTTTTGCATTGAACCCTATTTACGCAATTTGTGCGGGAGTATATGCTGGTAAAGACATAAAAAAATTATGGGCATCACCAATTCTTACAGCGTTATTCTTTTTGGCTGGTACATGGTTGTTTTTGGATATAGGTGAAAAGGCATTTCTCTTATATGCATTGGTCTATTTATTCTTAGGGATCTTGGCGATGCTGATTTCTATGTTCCTAAAGAAAAAGCACTAAGGGAAATTCTTTTGGTTGTTGAATCGTTTAAAAAGCATAGAGTTATCGTGCAGCTATTTCATTAGAACTGTGTTCCATACATTCATCCTGCAGGAATTACTACTCTTTAAAATTTAAAATAAAAAAAGCCTTAAAACAACAATTCTACGCTGTTCTTAAGGCTTTTCAAAGCAGGGGATGAGAGAATCGAACTCAAAACCAAAAAGTTTGAAAACTCTATTTTTGCTTGAATTTTCAACGTTTTTATCCTTTTGATATTTGAAATTCTTGTGTTCTATCATGTTCTGCTATGTTCTATTTTAAATAACTATGGAGGTATAACGCACATCATCTATGATATATGTCTGTCAATCCCTTTACCGTAGGCACTCGCAGAGTGGGGATTTACAGACAGTCGTTCAGCATGGACACACTCCAAAATAGAACTAAGGGATATTTCAATACACACCTTGAAATATCCCTTGATTATTTTTATTTAACCATAAATATCTCCATTTGGATCTTCAACATTTTCAATTGTACCATCATCCATGACAATTTCAACTGTTCCATCATTATAAAAATAACGTGTTCCAGATTTTCCATTTACTGTAAAATATTCAGTTCTAATTACATATCTTCCACTAGAAGAGCTACCACCTCCGTTATTAGAACTTGCTCCTCCACCAGAAGAATCAGAAGAACCATCGCCAGACCAATTATTAGTACTTGATGAATCATAATTTCCGTTATTTGAACTACTTTCAGAATTATTCTGAGCCTGAGCTGCTACTTCAGCCTCGGCTTTCTTTCTAGCCTCTTCTTCAGCCTCGGCTTTCTTTCTAGCCTCCTCTTCAGCCTTCTTCTTAGCTTCTTCCTCCTCAATAGCTTTCATTCGATCAGTGTATTGCGTTATCAGTTCTTGGATATCAGATATTTTTTCTTCAGCTTTTTCCAACTTTAAAATACTTTTTTCACTTTCAATGATATTCAAAACATTTTCTAAATTCCCTTTTGCAGTAGTAATTTTTTCTTTATCGGTATTTTTTTCAATATCTGCCAATGTATTTTCTGCAATCGCTTTATCATAATCGTCTGAAAAGAATGATTTCATTTTTTTCAAAAGATTATCAAATTCTTTTACTACCTCTTCTTGATAATCTTTTTCTTTTTGATATGCACTTTTATCTGTTTCTACTTTCTCAAAAATTTCAAGTTTTTTACTTCGTTCCTCTTCTTTATCAAACTTTTCCCAGTTTCCCACAATTTCAGCTTTTACTTCGGCTGATCTCTCTTTAATTTTATTCTGGTTGTAAACGGTATATCCACCAACAGAACAAATAACAGCTAAAATTATAACAATGGTTGTTATAAGGACAACTTTCTTTTTCTTATTTTCCATACTTCTTCTCCTTTGTCTTCTTAATGTTTACTTTATCACAAATCAATTTCCCAGACAATACACGTTTAACACTCCCCTCTGATCTTTTTACTTCATAATACCACTGTTTTTCTTTCGATGCAATTCTATTTGTAATGCTAATTGCAGTGCATATTATTAAACCTTTTTGCAATACACTTATTTTTGAAAGGCAGGTGCTAATATGTTCCAACTAAGATCTGATAAAAAAGAGACAGAAAACAAGACGATTCGCTTTCCTGTACCATTGATCGAAGAAATTGAAGAAGTTATTCGTGAAAACGATGTCACCTTTTCAGGTTTTGTATTACAGGCGTGCCGTTATGCTCTTGATAACCTAAACACATCAAAGACAGAGAAAAAATAGTTTTTTATACCCTTAGAAAATAAAGCTACCCCTAATTTATAGGAGTAGCCTTATTTTTACTGTCTTACTAGCGGTGCTAGTTCTTCCGATGCAAATTTTTCTAATTTCTCATCAACGGAAAGCAGAATTTTAAAATATTCCATTATTATTTTTTGCATTTCTTCTTCCCCTTTTACACAAAATGTATGATTCTCATCATATTCTCCATATTCTTTCTTATGTAATGTTTCAAAAACACGTTCATATTCATAAACCATCGGAGAGAACTCTTCTTTAATAAAGGATTCAATTTTTTTATAAATTTCTGGTGGGATTGCAAGTTTTAATTTATCAATTTCTGCTGACAAATCGGCAAGTCTTTGTTCATCTTCCATCTCCATAGATGCAATATGGTCTTTTAATAATTCATAACATTTCTGAATATTTTCTTTTCCTAATTCACTACATCGAATTTTTTTTGCTGTATCTTTTTCTGATTCCCAAAATTCCATTCCAAAAACCTCCTCTATTTTTCTTAAATCTTCTAAATTTCTTGGTCCTTTAGAGCCTGTTTGTGTCCATCGTTTAATAGTTTCCTTATTAACATGAATCTTTGATTCCAAATACTCATAAAGGCATTCTCTACTAAAGATAGGATTTCCATTAAATTCATGCTGATCTGTAACAATCTTATCACAAGTATCTTTAAACTTTTGTCTATTCCACATTATGAAATTCTCCTTTTCCTTATTTAAAATAAATACGATTCCCGTGCACTTGAGTCATATTGTATTTTTACTATAATCTATCCCCAAAAATTTTACAGAAATATTCTTGATATTCTCAAAAAAGAATTATATAATGTATTTAATTCTTAATTCAGAATAAAAGGGGTGATATTTGATGAGAAAGCACATGCGTTATGACCAATTAGATACGGAGGAACTCGAACAACTACAAAATGATAGCTATCTTGAAAAATGGAAAAAAAATTTTGTTATACGTTTTTTTGAACAACTTCAAATTAAAGATCTTCAAAAAAAAGATGTTGCAGAACGTGTAACTCCTAAAACAAACCGATTTAATTTACTTCCTGACGATTTTTCCTTATCCACAAGTACCCTTACAGAATGTACGAAATACAATCCAAATAAGAAACTCCGAGCACTTAGCGTAAATAACCTCATTGCTATTTCAAATGCTTTAGAAGTATCTATAGACTATTTGCTTGGAATTGAAGATTGTGAATCCCATTTAGAAACAGACATCAATAAAGTCACTGGTCTAAATAAGAGTGCCATTCTTAAATTGCAAGAAAACAACTATTGTTCTGAACAATTAAATAGTTTCTTAGCCAACTCAAAAATAGATAAACTAATTGCTCTGATAAAAGATCAACAGACAATGCATAGTCTCTATAAAGGATTATCTGGAGAATTTAGCCAATCACTGTACGACAAGCTGAAATCGGCTTATGAACGAATGTATTCCAATAAATCATTCACATTAGATCATACTCCCAAATCATATACCCAGTGTTTGTTTACAGAATTGCCTTACAAAGAAATTGTACATACCAATTCACATTATAAAACTTTTCAAGAATATATAGAGAAAAATGTATCATATGGCGTTTCAAGTGGGTTTTATCAAAATGAAAAAGAAGTGATCTTTACCGATAAAGATATTTATGATAAATTTATCCCTTATATTGCGGATTTTTTATTTGATACATTAGAACATTATTATAACAGAGATATGCAAATCCTCCGAATTTCTCAATTATTCAGCGAAATCATAAAAGAATATATAGATTATCAATAAGAATATAACAATCGTCACTTTCAAAACTGACGGTTGTTTTTTTGCTATTAAAGTTTTTGTCAAGACATTTTTTTATTCTTATAGTGTGCCAAATACTGTGCTACTTTTCTCACAATTCCTTTGTTATACTCTGATTATAGGTTGCAACCTCATTTTTTAATTTCTATTCATTACACAAAACAAGGAGGAAAATCAAATGAATTTTAATGAAATCAAAGTGAATCTTGCCGAAACTTTTGGCGAAATTATGGTCGTTAGTAATGGTAGGGAAGTTTATCTTTATATTGACGGAAAAAAGACTGAAAAGGTTGACGGAATTGCTTACAAAGCGATCTCAACTAAAAATTGGAATACCTTTAACATCAAAGTCACTGGACGGCATACACCAATAAATTACACAGGTGCACCTATACCCGTTAAACTAATTGGTGCGGAAACAAAATTATGGTTTGACTACAAAGCAAACGAACCTAAAATCAGCATTTCCACAGAAAGTATTGAACCGATCCCACAGGGCAGAATCAAAATGGCAAAAGGAGAAATCTAATTTATGAAAAAAATCATGCATCGTGTAAAGCCAAACTCATATGCGTGGCTAAAATATGCAGAATTACTTTACTTTTTAATTTTCACTGTATTTATTTGTATTTATGTAAAAAATAAAAATATGTTCGCTTTATCGGGCAGTATCACAATGCTGTTCATTGGCGTAATCTTCATTGTGATTGCCCGATATTGCAAACTATGTGAGGCGAGAAAAATTTCTCGCCTTATTAATCAGCATATTATAGAAAATGATCTCTGCCAAATAGAATGTGAAAATACTAAACTTAAATATATTTTTTATCCTGATGTTCACTGGTGGATAGATAAAAATGAGAACTTACTGCATATTAAATTTGGTTTAACAGGTAACAAAATAAATCTTCGAGGACTAGAGCAAGGGTTGGCTGACAGATTAAGGCAACCTTGTTTCAAGTCGCAAGAAACTTATGGATATATCACATATTCTTTTCAAGCAAAACAGTTTGAACGATTGAAATTAGACAATACTATGAGATTAAGCAACTCTCAAATTTCTAATCCAAAAAAAATAAAAATAGACAATTCATTATCTTGGGATTATCATAAATATCCTGGTTTCTGTATCATTGGTACAAGTGGTTCTGGAAAAACTACTTTGGTTAAATATTTTCTCGCTCAACTAACTGATTGTGAAGAGTATACTGAACGAGCAAGAAATAAAATCTACTATATAGACATAAAGCGTGATGATGATATGGAACTTTTCTGTCAAAAAAATAATATGATTCATTATATCTACGAAAAAGATAATATTTTAAAAACTCTATCTGATTTTCAGATAGAATTTGAAAAACGACAATCCCCATTAGATAAAAATATCACTATCGATCAAGAAACTTCCCTGTTTCTCATTTGTGATGAAATAATTTTGCTGAAGCTTTTGCTACTCAAAAAAGAATATGATGAAATTATGAATACAATTTCTTCTATTATTGTAGGAGGACGTAGTAAAAATATGTATGTTGGATTAGTTTCCCAAGCTGCACAAGCGGAATATTTTGGAAACTCTGGATTTAGGGAAAATCTATCATTAAAAATTGCTATGGGATATTTATCTTCGACAGAGTATGGAATGCTGTTCGGAAAAGAATTCTCCGATGTTAAAAATCTCAACGGTGAAATAGGATCTGGATTGATTCAACTAAAAAATTCAACTCGTCCACGTGAATTTATAGCACCATACATTAAGCAAGATGATGATTTAAAACCCAATTAACATTATTTTTAAAGCTACAAACTAGCTTTCTCAGCAACTGCCAATGGCAGTTGCTGAGAGACAAGCCCTCTAGTATTACAAGGGCTTGTAGCAATCGCAATATAAGCCTTAATTTCAAGGCTTAACAAACGCTACACTATTTTGTAGCAACGTAGGAGGACACATGAAAGATAATATTCAACCAGTGAAAGACCGACAAGGGCGGAAATATAACTTAACTTTTAACAATCCACTAGATATGATTCCGCCTATGTCGCATGATGAAATAAAAAAAGCTGTCGGAACTCTAGGCTCCGTTTCATACTGGTGTCTCGCCGATGAGATTGGTTTAAACGAACATACACCTCATACACATTTATACCTTTATAGTGCAAGTCCAATCCGATTTTCAACTATAAAAAAACGTTTTCCCCAAGCTCATATAGAACTTGCCTATGGGGATTCTCAGGAAAATCGGGCTTATATTCTGAAAGAGGGGAAGTGGAAAAACACCGAAAAAACAGAAACTTCTATTCAAGGTACATTTGAAGAATTTGGGGTTATGCCAATTCGCGAATCCATGAGCGCAAGAGGTGAATTACAGTTCATTTATGAAATGATTGAAAGTGGATTAAGTACCGCTGAAATATTGAAAGCGTACCCTCAAGCTATGCGTTACTTAGATAAAATAGATCGAGCACGTCAACTCTTAATTGAAGAAGCGTATAAAAATACATGGCGAGATTTAACGGTAACTTACATATTTGGACTGACAGAAACAGGAAAAACACGATCTATTATGGAAAAATATGGATATAGCAATGTTTTTAGAATTACAGATTATGACCATCCCTTTGATTCATATAAAAACAACAGTGTGTTAATTTTTGAAGAATTTAGAAGCAGTATCAAAATACAAAATATGCTCAATTATTTAGATGGGTATCCCTGCGAACTTCCTGCCAGATATAATAATAAAACAGCATTCTATTTAGAAGTATATATCATTACAAATATTTTTTTAGAGCAACAATATGTAAATATACAGGTTGAAAGTCCAGAAACATGGAAAGCCTTTCTCAGACGAATAGACCAAGTAATTTGGTATCAAGATAAAGATACTATCATTACTTACGACTCAGTAAATGAATATCTTGAACGCAATAATCAATTTCATTCATTAACTAAAGAAGAACAGGAATGTCTGCCTTTTGAGCAAATATAAAGGAGGAATATTAAATCGAAGCATACAGAATTATCAGATTCTATGATATTGCAGTATGCTGTTGAGAATGATATACTCAATCTAGATGATGTGCGTAGAAAGATAATGAGACAAGAAAATGAAAAATATCTTAAAATGCACGAAAAACATCACAAAATCTGGTTTGACGAAAAAGCAAATCAGTGGATGACGTATATTGATGATCCCTCTACGAAAAGAGGGATCGCTCTCAAAAGACGAAAAGAAAAGGCGGACCTTGACAATTTAATTATTGAGCATTATCGTGCTATCGAAGAGATACCTAAAGTTTCTAATGTTTTTTATGAATGGATCAATTTTAAATTTGAATATGGAGAAATTTCTCCACAATCCAAAACTCGTTATGAAAATGACTTTGCTCGTTTTTTCTCAAATGATAACTTAATTTGCAATAAAAATTTTTCTGAAATCACAGCATTAGATTTAGAAATGTTTATTAAAGGAAATATTAAAAAGCACCACCTCACCAAGAAAACTTATGGTGGATTAAAAATCCTTATACGTGGTATATTTAAATATGCTCGCAAGAAAAAATTAACAGATATTGTGATCTCTATATTTTTTGATGAATTGGAACTCTCTAAAAATATTTTCACTGCCACAGAAAAAAAGAGTGATGATGAAGAAGTATATAATGAAGAAGAAATTCCTCTTGTGAAAGACTATCTTTTAAAAAAGGATTCCATTAGATATTTAGGCGTTTTATTAGTATTTGTGACAGGTATGCGTGTCGGTGAATTAGCCGCCTTAAAACCAGAAGACATTCAACTAAGTACAAAGGACAGTTTCATTCATGTTCGTCGTACAGAAGTTCATTATAGTGAAATAAATGCACAAGGACAACGTAAAAATGTTGTTGCTATCCAGAATTTCGCAAAAACTGATGCTGGTAATCGTCATATAATTCTTAACAACTTTGCAGTACAAATTTTACAACGAATAAAGGAGTTAAACTCTACTCCTAGCGAATTTTTGTTTGAAGAGAATGGAAAACGAATCAAAATCAAAGGTTTTAGCGAAGCATTAAAACGCACTTGTAAAAAACTAGATATTCCATTTCGCCCAATGCATAAAATTCGTAAGACCTATGGAACTACACTTCTCGATAATCAAGTAGCTGAAACATTGGTTGCCAATCAAATGGGGCATTCAGATGTTATAACTACAAAAAAATATTATTATCGAGATAACAAAACAACTGAACATAAACAAGCAGAAATTGAAAGAGCCCTTTCCGCTATCTAATCTAGCATGAAAAGGCTCTTTTCGTTTGTGTTCTATTTTGTGTTCTAGTACAAACTACGGTGTTAAAAAACCGCGTAAATACGCGGTTTAAAGCAGGGGATGAGAGAATCGAACTCCCACCAAAAGTTTTGGAGACTCCTATCATACCATTTGACCAATCCCCTATATATTATTAATATACCTTCAAAATCACATACAGTCAACTACTTTTCTAAGCTTTTCTCTCTCCATCCATTTTCCTATCACCACTTGGTTATGCCCTCGACCGATTAGTAACAGTCAGCTCCATACATTACTGCACTT
>SKEY01001721.1_pt1 | contig 26630 bp, 27 predicted proteins | sample 4843871 | NCBI WGS metagenome assembly SKEY01 (sample SAMN11008797, study PRJNA524170) | human gut metagenome | biome: Human fecal sample; material: Feces; isolation source: fecal sample from pouch patient p36 | host: Homo sapiens | place: Israel: Tel-Aviv | collected 2016-12-04 | reverse complement strand
TATCGAAGAGGTGTTTAAAATGCCGGGCGGTAAGGAAAAGTATTGGGATGAGGTGGCATTGCGTGAAAAGCTGTCCAATCACAAGGTCATTGTAAAGCCCGTCCGTCAGGAGGATATCGTGGAAATCGATACGTTCAAGGAATTAAAGCAGATCGATCCCATCTATAATGTTTAGCAAAGAGGAATTTCACTAGGTAAAAAGCGTTCATTACGGGAAAGGATGCAGGAGGCTGTTTTGATGGAGCCAGCACTGTCTCTTACGGAAAGAAGGCCTTACCAGAGGAACTTCCTTTTTCTCTGCTTTGGAAATGAACAGGTGATATCCTGTGCATGAGCGCTGTAAAGCTGGACAGGATATGGAAGAGGAAAGGTTGTGCTGGAAATGAATCCTAAAATCTATGAGTTTGATGCTGTGCTGCAGAAGGTTGATGGTATTGATAGTGCCTATATCGAGTTTCCATGGGATGTAAGAAAAGAATTTCAAAAGGGGAGGGTCTACGTGCATGCGACATTTGACAATGTAGCGTATGATGGTTCCCTTGTCCGCATGAAGACAATACGCCATATTTTAGGTGTCCGTAAGGATATCCGTGCGAAAATCGGCAAGCAGCCGGGAGACAGCATCCATGTCACCATACAGGAAAGAAGCCGCTGAGGAAGCAGACATAGCGGCTTTTGTATACGAAAAGCAGGAAGGTAAACAACCTGCTTCATATACAATTGAATAAACCATGTGAAACTAGAAGGTTTTGAAAGAGAATCAACTGGAAATGTGATATTTATGATAGGAGACCAGGGTGTATGTTACTTCCTGGCTTTATCTTTTTAGGGCTTTTATAACCCTTCACGTTAGCTGATTTATCTGTTTTCATCAGACGGCATATACCGTATGCGCTGCTGTGCTGTGGGAATGCCCCCGCATACTGTATGCCATTGTCCATTCTCAAACACCTCATATTGGATAAATGCACAGGGAAGAGCATTCGCATGCAGAAAATCAGCACTGTCCATGAGCTGGAAATGGAGATGGGGAAACATGGAATTGCCGCTATGTCCGATGCTGCCGATTAATTCTCCTGCTTTGACATGCTGTCCCACAGCCACCGCAATCGAATTCGGCTGCAGGTGACAGAAGGCGGCATAGACCGTATCCGTATACTGAATGATGACAGCATTGCCGGCTATGTCGCTTATTCCTTGATGCTGCTTGCGACGGCTGTTTTTAAAAGCGCGCAGAGCATCCGAGAAAAGACAGGCACGCGGTCTTTCTCTGCAGCCATCCATCACATATACAACCGTTCCATCACATGGTGCATATACAGGTGAGCCATAGCAATAGCACGAAGATAACGCGACACCGAACAACAGATACGAAAGGATATGGGAGCGATAGCAGGGGTGAGTGCTTCTATCCCAATCCAGCTGCAGAAAATCATAGGCATATCTGGTAGCAAGGGCATTTGTTCCGTGACTGGGGATGCGGCTTCCCGGTGTATTGGGCGTATTCCATTCACCTGTTAATGGAAAATGCATAAGAATCGGCTTATTCATCGTCTGCATGAGGAGCCTCAATTTCATTTTCCTTATACATGAGCCTGCGCAATCCCTTGAAAAATATGTCCAAATCTTTCTCAAGGGAGGAAAAGCATAGCTCTGTTGGCTGCATGGTTCTGATTTTATCCAGCATCAAGTCCTGAAATCCCTTGCAGGAGCAGTATAGGATTTGTATGCATGCGGCTTCCTCCTGCGGCAGCACAAACAGGCTGCGATCGTATTGCTCAAATAGATCAGGACAGTCCTCCGTCTTCTGTTTTATCAGCTTTTGCTGTATGTCTTCATCAAATAGCTGGATATCCATTCCGGCACTCATTTTGAAAAAATCAAATACCCACGGGTATGCATACAGCAGCCGCAGCTGGATCAGATATGCGCCATGAAGACGTTTGATCAAGTCAGGCTCTGTACGATCCAGCTGTCTGTAATATTCCTTATTTAGGAGATCTGAAAAATATTCATAAACGAAGAAAAACAGCTGCTGTTTATTACCGACGTAGTGGAACATAAGCGGCTTGGAAATTCCGGCGTTCCTTGCAATTCTGTTCGTAGAAGCCTGCTCATAGCCAACCTCTGCGAATTCTCTTAATGCAGCGTTTAGCAGCGCTTCTTTCCGCTGTTTCTGAAGCTGTGGGTTTGCTGGCATTGATTGTCCTCCTCATATGGTTTACCTAATAGGTCAGCATCATCATAGCATCATTTACCTATAAGGTCAACACTTTGCTGGTTTTATCCTGCAAAGCCAGTGATATAAAAAAAGGAAGCAGTTTCGACACAGCCTGCTGTGGAAAAGCTTCCGCTTGCATACGTAATAAATTGTGAAGGATATCAAGCTTCCTCAAAATAGAACAGGTCTTCAAATTTCTGATCAAGGGCAATACACAGGATGAGAGCAAGCTTAGCGGTTGGATTGAATTGACCGGTCTCAATCGAGCTGATGGTGTTGCGGGAAACACCGACAAGCTCCGCCAGCTGTGTCTGGGATAAATGCACAGCGGTACGGGCCTGCTTCAGCCGGTTGCGTAGAATCAGCTCTTCCTTCAGCATAACAGCTTCCATAGAAACAGAACGAGGAACAGAAGGAACAGTGCAGCATAAAAAATGGAAAGAAATAGCTCATGTCGTTTTTTCATGAGGCGGTATTTCATAAGAAACAGTGTGCTTAGTATGCCGAAATAGATCAGCCAGCTTCCCAAACTGAGCTGTCCGGTAACAGCGACCTCCATGACTGCGACAAAGCAGCATAGCAGCATGCCAACCTGTGCAGCGATTTTGCTTGCTTTTTCAAGACTCTGCAGCTCCATAATATCCATGCCTTTGTTTTCATTTCTGCTCTTAGCGAGTATCTCTTCTTTGTTCATAGGTATTCCACCTTTCCTACCAAGTATACTTGGTATATCAAGTATATCATGCCAAGTGTACTTGTCAATAGTAATGACAAGTTTTCTTGGTATTTTATATCTGCATTGTTTTTCAGCAAAAATTCTGCTAGAATGCAGATAGAGAATTCATGTTGTTTTCCTTTGCAATAAGGAATCCTGTACATGAATAGGGAGGTACCTATGAACTATTACGATCAGCATGTCCATTCAAGTTTTTCCTTTGATTCACAAACAGAGCTGTCTGACTATCTGAAGCATGCGGATGGTTGTTTTGTGACTACTGAGCACGTGGATTTGGAAAATTCTGCCAATCAATTCATGGATAGCTGGATGGACTATGACCGCTATACTTCATATCTTGAGGATTTTCAGAAAAATACAGACATCCGCCTTCTGAAAGGTGTGGAAATCGGTTGGTTCAGTAAGCATCATGGACGGCTTATGGCCTGGCTGCAAGGCAAGCAATTTGATATTATTCTGCTCAGTATACATCAGAATGGTATCTTTGATTATATGGATGAGGAAGCTAAAAAGCATGATATCATCTATATTCTGCGTTCTTATTTCCAGCAGATGCTCGATGCGCTGCGCAGTGGTATTCCAGCCAATGTGCTCAGTCATTTCGATTATGTCAGTCGCATACAGGATGTAGATACCGATACTTTTCTCACTATCGCATATCCGTATATGGAGAAAATATTTCCGGAAATGATCAGGCGCAGCATCGCCCTGGAGCTGAATACCCGCAGTATGTTTCAGTATGGACAGCTGCCTTTGTATGAAACTGTGGTGGACTGGTACAAACAAATGGGGGGAACGATGTTTACCATGAGCTCGGATGCGCACAAAGCACAAGCCTATGCCTACCATTTTGATGAGGGAAGGGAATTTCTGCGACGGCATGATATTTCAAAGCTGACAGTCTTTCAGGAAGGAAAGCCGATTGAAATTGCATGGGAGTAAAAGCAGTTATGATATCACAGAGATGCGGAAGCGCATACTGTCAAGCACAGGGAACGGTCTGTTGAATGCTGAGAATCTATGAACGGAGCATACACGAATTATATAATTGGATAGCTTTATGCTCCTTCTGCGATGGTGCATGCAGTATAGTAGAAATGGATGGACAGAACTAGCGAGCTCATGCGGTTAAAAAAAATCGGCATGATCAATCTGTGTTAGCAGGAGTACACCGATGGTGTTTGGATCATACTTATGCAGGATATGAGAAGAGCGGCGAAATCAGTATAGTGCCGCTCTTTTTTTTGCATATCCGATTCCCTGCCATCGAATCCTGGAAAGGAGCAGAATACTCATGTATAGCAAAAATGTAAACGACAGTTTCTAGCATAAGTGTAAATGACATGATATGATAGGACTATCAGGGAGGTGTGTTCGTGTTTCATTTAAAAATGATAGAATATAGGAAAAAGAATATGATGACACAAGAAGAATTAGCTGATAAATTAGGTGTTTCCAGACAAACGATTACAAAATGGGAAAAGGGAACAATTCTGCCGAGTTTAGAATATCTGATTGATTTATCCCGGTTATTCGGGGTAACGATTGATCATTTGGTTAAGGATGATGATTGTATATATGAGAGTTCCCATCAGATCCATACAACAGCTCTTGCGGAATTTTTAGTAGCTGCCAAGCAATCAACCTATGCCGCCAGGAAAAATAAAACAGAAGGGACAAGAGAAGGCTCCCATGACTATATGTTTGCCAGAAATCCATATACATACCGAGATTCATTCTTTGGCGCTTTCTGTTTTTCCGGTCAGGAGCTGGTATACAGGGATGCTCAGGTCTGCTGGAGTATGAATTATTACGGAACAGTTTTACATGAAGCTTTTCATGGCGATTTTTTGAAAGAGGTGCTTATGCTTGTCGATATACAAAGACCCTTTCGGGGACCTGCTTTTTACAGAAAAGGAGAGTATACCTATATTTCAGAGGTAGAAGGAGATATTCCTTTATTTCAAGGTCATGAAAGCATATTTTATCAGTCGCAGAAAATATATGAGGGCTATTTCCACGGCGGGGTGATTCAATAGGAAAGGGTGTGATCAGCTGAATATATCAAATAGTCTGATCTGTTATGGTTTGTATCATATTCGTAACTGTACGAAGTAGGGAAAAGGAGGCAATTATGCAGAATACATATCAGCAGAAATACACCGAGATCTTTCAACAAATCGGTGACCATGCCAAACTGGTACTAGCAACATCTTTTAACAACAGGGTTTCCGCAAGAGCGATGAGTTTCGTAATTCTGGAGGGAAGCCTGTACTTTCAAACAGATAAAACGATGCGTAAATATCAGGATATTAAGAAAAATCCAAACGTTGCATTATGCTTGTCCAATATTCAGCTGGAAGGAATTTGCGAGGAAATCGGATGCCCTGTCGAACATGAGAACTTTTGCAGACTGTTTCAGCAACACTTTCCATCGTCCTTTGAAGCCTATAGCCAGCTTCCTAATGAAAGGTTATTTGTTGTAAGGCCAACATTCATTCAAAGATGGAGCTATATCAACGGATTGCCATTGATAGAAAGACTCTATCTTCATAATAAGCAGTATCATGAAGAAGCCTATCTGCACAATGACTGAACATATCGATCTGCATTGATTACTGGGATATACAGCATTCAGATATCGTCTGTATAACTGCCATAAGTTTTGCAGATAAAAACCGCAGATTATGGATTACGAGGCAGTGATGTAATCTGTTTTCTACGGTTTTTTTATATTTTGTATATGTTGTAAGAGAACTGCCATAGCGCATACTATATGACCTGGTTGTGCGAACGTGCAGTTTCAGTGGCTCGTATTTACACTGCCTCTCGATAGCTTTTGACTGAGTGCCAATGGTACAATCTCGGTATCGGAATTTTGATCCACACACGTGCTCATAGGTTGATAACGGATGATGCACCAGCTCCGCCATAGCGCCTGACGATACGTTGAGCAATCAAGGTTTCAATCTCAGGCAGGCATGTATGCTGGGAAAACGGATTCTTCATACATTTCCTTATTCTATGCAACCTTACAGTAAGGTCTTCACCCAGGAAGCCAGCTCTTTCTCAGAAACACTTGTGCGAAACCGTTTACCATTTTTGACGATTGCCCCCTTCGCAAATGCTGCTAGATTACTGGCAGAATCACCAAGACCGCTTCCACCAGATGTGGCAAAGGGAACGAGCGTCTTTCCATGAACATCATAGGATTCTACAAATGTATCAATGATAGATGGTTCGCGATACCACCAGATGGGAAAGCCAAGCAAGATCAGGTCATACTGTTCCATATTCTCAACCCTCGTCTGTATCGCAGGGCGACAGCTTCGATCATTCATTTCCACTGAGCTTCTGCTTTGATTATTCTCCCAATCCAAATCAGCGGCAGTATACGGCAGCTCTGGCTGAATTTCAAACACATCCGCCTTCATAAGCACTGCGAGCCGTTCTGCCACCTTTTTTGTTGTACCGCTTGCACTGAAATATGCTACTAAAATTTTCTGCATCATGTTGCCTCCTTTATAATCTGTGCTTTCATCATTACATCCCTACTATACAACCTGGAGTTCACTATAGGTCAAGTAGAAATAGAGAAAAGTTGCTTTATTTTAAAAGTGAGCTATGATTCACAGTCATATGAGCCAATAAATCCCCTTCATTGAAAGCATGGACTGATACAGAATATTAGGGCTGTTGTCACAACAAGCTGTTGGAGCGTCCGCTGTTTAACTCATGCTTTAAGACTGTATTTAGCAGGAAAAAGAAAAATCGCATGAGAAATTTCGCATGCGATGAAATTCAAGGCTTATCTCAATGGCTGAAAAAGGATACAGGAATGGTATCGTCGTTTTTTTACATAAAAGAAGCGGGTTATGCTGTTCAAGACAATCTAAGACAGCTTTGCCCCGCAGATGCCATGCAGGGAGGAATCCAAAGGCTGCTCCTTCATCATGTGTGCATACAGACGATATCCTCCAGCAAGATGTGTCGCAGAGAAGCCGTGCTGGGTCAGCATTCTTGCGGACAGATAACTGCGCAGACCGCTTTGGCATACCAGATAGACCTCCTGCTTTTTATCAAGCTCATGCAGCCGCTCCCGCAGCTCATCCACCGGAATATGACGGCTTTTGGCAAGGTGTCCTGCAGCATATTCATCATCCGTACGTACATCGATGATCTGGGCATGAGCATCCAGATTGGCAAAATCCTGAACGTGAAGCTGCTTGACGAGTCCGTCTTGTAGATTTTCTGCAAGAAAACCAGCGATGTTGACAGGGTCCTTGGCTGAAGAAAATGGAGGAGCATAGCTTAATTCCAGCTGAGAAAGATCACGAACCTTCATATGTCCGTGAATCGCTGTCGCAAGAACATCGATGCGCTTATCCACTCCCTCAAAGCCGATAATCTGTGCTCCCAGAACCTCTTGCGTTTCCGGTTGAAAGAGCAGCTTGATGCTTAGATTTTTTGCATCTGGATAATAGGATGCATGTCCTGGTGCATAGGCAAATACCTTTTTATAGGGAATGCCTGCAGTCTGAGCTGCTTTTTCATTTAAACCAGTTGCCGCAATACTCATATCAAACAGCTTGAGAATGCTGGAGCCCATCGTCCCTGCATAGGAGGTGTCTTTACCGCAGATATGATCAGCCGCCATGCGTCCCTGGCGATTTGCAGGTCCTGCCAAAGCGATATAGCCTTCCTCATGACTGACATAATTGCGTATGGCGATAACATCGCCAATGGCATAGATGTCCGCATCATTCGTCTGCAGCTGCTCATTAACAAGGATTGCTCCCCGCGAATTTGTCGATAGCTGACAATCCTTTGCCAGCGTGCTGTCCGGAGCTACGCCAACTGCCATAATCACCATATCATAGCATTCTTTATGATCTGCAAATTGCACATCGATTCCCTCCGCATGGTCATAGAAGCCCTGAGCAGCGGTATGCAGATACAAACGGATTCCATGTGCCTTTAAATATTGATGTACCTCTGCTGCCATATCGGCATCCAGTGGTGCTATGACATGATCTGCCATATCTGCTATCGTCACCTGACAGCCTGCATGTACAAAATTCTCTGCCAGCTCCACGCCGATATAACCGCCGCCGACTATCAGAATTCGTTTCGGCTTTTGTGTTTCCAGATAGTTTTTAATAGCAAAGGTATCCGGAACATTGCGTAATGTAAAGATACGCGGGCTGTCAATTCCCGGCAGATTGGGACGAATTGGTTTTGCCCCGGGAGAAAGGATGAGCTTGTCGTAGCTTTCAAAATATATACTTCCATCCTGTTTTCTGATTTCAACCTGCTTTGTATCACGGTGAATTCTGAGAGCCTCACTGTTTACACGGACATCGATACGGAATCGTTTTCGGAAGCTCTTTGGTGATTGGAGTGTTAGCTTTTCTGAATCCGTGATAACATCTCCGATATAATAGGGCAGTCCGCAATTCGCATAGGAAATATATGGTCCCTTTTCCAGCAGAATGATATCCGCATGTTCATCCAGTCTGCGCAGACGTGCCGCAGCACTCGCTCCACCGGCAACACCGCCAATTATAATAGTTTTCATAAAAGTCACCTCACAATCTTTCCGTTCCAGTTCATAATGCCACCTAAATCAATGACCTGTGTAAAGCCGTATTCCTGTAACGCCAAAGCAGCACGGCGGCTTCTGGATCCGCTCTGACAGTATACCAGAATCTTTGCTTGCTGATCGGCGATATCTCTGCGTGCATTCCGAATCTGCTGCAGGGGCAGATTGATACTGCCCTGCAGATGACCGGACGCATATTCCTTCAAAGTTCTAACATCCAGCAGATAAACGGCTGGCTCTTTCTTTTTTAGTGCCACGCCTTCCTCCATGGACATTGCCTCTACTTTTTGGCGTTGTTTGAAGAACAGCATGCTATTCTCCAATCCAGGACTTGATCTGTCCCAGGCTGTGATAGCCGCTGACGCTTCCCTGTATGGAACCATCCTGCATATATACGAGTGTCGGAATGCTCATAACCTGAAACATGCCGGCCAGCTGAGGCTCCTCATCAATATTGATTTTTACAATTTTCGTATGCTTTGCCTCTTCACTCATCTGTTCGATGACCGGCTTCAGCATCTGACAGGGACCGCACCAGTCCGCATAGAAATCGATGAGGACAGGCTTTGTGCTGTCCAGTACTTCTTCTTCATAGTTCCTGCTTGTTACATGTATTGTCATTGTCATGACCTCCTTGCTTTATCTTACGTACAAAGCATACTGCCGGCGAACAAAAACTTCCGTGACTTTATCACACACCAAAAAACAGTATGTACCTGTTTATGATATGCGTCAGCGAGGCAGGGACGCTGTGAAAGAAGCGATGCCTTGTGCTGAAGCTGAGCATTCATGTCGTAGCTTTTTCCTATAGGAAATAAAAAAAGCGGCAGGACGTATGGAATCAAACGGTTCATCATTCTATAATGGAAAAAGATACAAAGCGTTTCGGGCATGATTGCTTATACAGTACTGTGAAGGCTTACTTACGCAGTCTGAATAAGCTCATGCTGGCGGTTTCTGTAAAGAAGCTGCACAGGGCCTGCATGATAAGAAAGATCAACGATTTGTTTCTGTGACAAAGTCACGGTAAAGCGGCAGCTTCTTCTATATACTGACAGGGTATGTAGAAGGAGGAGCTGTTTTGAAGAAAGCTTTTGTAGAAGAAAAAGCATGTGTTGCCTGTGGGACGTGTCTTGTCACTTGTCCCCGTCAGGCTATACACATAGCACATGGCTGCTATGCAGTCATAGATCCGGTGCGCTGTGTTGGATGCGGCCTTTGCAGTAAGGCTTGCCCTGCAAGCATTATAGAGGTGCGTTCATGAAAAAGAAATGGACGGAGTATTTGTGGATCGCATCCCTGCTGTATTTGTTTCTTGGATTGTTTCATATTCTGTTTGCCTGGCTGGGACTCATTTGTTTTCTGGTGCCGCTGCTGCTTGCAGTTGGAAAAGGTGAAAAGAGCTATTGTAATCATTACTGCGGCAGAGGACAGCTCCTGCAGCGATTGGGAAGCCGGCTTTCTGCACAGCGAGCCTGTCCGAGGTGGCTGAGAAGCAAATGGTTTCGTTATGGTTTCTTGCTGTTCTTTCTGTCAATGTTTGCCAGTATGCTGTTTATGAGCTATGCTGTGCTGCAGGGACAGCCGCTCTCGGCCTTTATCACGCTTTTATGGACTGTGCGGATTCCCTGGTTTGTTACTTCCGGTGCTTCAAACTGGGTTTTGCAATTTGCATATGGCTTTTACAGTCTGATGCTGACGAGCACGATACTGGGCATTTTTACCATGCTGGTGTATAAACCCCGCACATGGTGTGTATACTGTCCGATGGGTACCATGACGCAGGCGGTATGCAGAGTAAAAAACAGGAAATAATGATGAAAGTATGCTATGATAAAAGTAAAGATAGGAGTGAGTTTATGAAAAAGACATTTCAGGTAGAAGGTATGATGTGTCAGCACTGTGAGCAGCGTGTGAATAAGACGCTGCAGGGCATCGAAGGTGTTACAGCCTGCACAGCGAGTGCAGAAAAAGGCATTGTCGACGTGGAGTATGATGAGCAGCGAACCAGCGATGCTGCTATTATACAGGCCATCACAGATACCGGATATGATGTAAAAGGATAAGGGGCGAAGGCTCTTTCCCTGATGTATCAAACAGCGTCTTTTCTAAAAAGACGTTTTTATTTCGCAAAAAAACAGCTGCACGAGGCAGCGGAATCTGTCAAAGGGACTGCATTGTTGATTTTGATTCAATACATTCGGTAACGAAAAAGCTTACGCCTTCATAGATTTCTGTATAGTCTTAAGCTTTGCATCAATTTTCCTATTTGGTGCAGTAGTGCAGCTATGCGATAATAGCATAGAGCAAGTTATTAGAAAAAGCAGCTGATATTGAGAAAGACGGAAGGGGGACGTATGGAGGATCTGGGGATACTGGATATACAGAAGGCTTGGCATCATATACCAACACCGGAATAAATAGGGACTGGGTTACCTGGTGGCAGGGAAAAATAAGCTGTTTTGCCTGCCTGATGAAACCGGTGGGGATATGGATACTGTGAAAAAACGGAGGTCAAAGGACTGTTTAGCACAATAAAAAAAGGCACAGGTTGAGGAATTGGCAGATCCGTGTATTACAACGAATCCTGTTCGGCTTTGATGGCAGCGCAGAGGAATAGAAACAGGTCAATCGTAAGAAATTTCATATAAACATGAAGTGCTGGAAAAGGAGGATGATCAGCTGCTATGCAGGTGAACAGAAAAAAGACTGTGCCTGCATTTGATTGAGTATCGATTTCACAGAAATTCAATCATGTTGCGAAGCACAGTCTTTTTATGCTGTTTTTTCGTAAGGTCTATACATGCGAAGAACCGCAGGAATGGCCGTGTCCCTCGTGGCTACCACAGGTATGTCCCTCACCGTGGTGAGAGCACTGGATATTCGGATTGTATTGCAGGTTACCGTTCAGAAAGGAGGTAACCTGTGCGTCTGCATCTCCACACGCACCGCCATACAGCTGTATGCCGGCTTCCGCAAGAGCATTCTTCGCACCGCCTCCAATACCACCGCAGATCAGCGTATCCACCTGATTTGCTTTCAGCAGGGTAACAAGCGCACTGTGTCCGTTTCCGTTGGTGTCCAGCAGCGTGGTTGCCGTGATTTTTTGATTCGTAATCTCATAAAGCTTAAACATCTGTGTGTGTCCAAAATGCTGAAACACCTGTCCGTTATCATACGTAACTGCTATTTTCATACTATCATCTCCTATTGGTTTCTGTACAAGGTCCAGCTGATAATTGCCACCGGATATCACCATTGCACTGCCTTCCATGAGAAAGCGGGAAAGCTTACGTCTTGCCTCATTATACAGCGACTGTACACTGCCTCTGCTGGTTTGCATCTGTCTGGCACATTCCTGTTGATTCCATCCAAGATAATCAATCAGACGAATCGTTTCATATTCCTCTACACTCATCTGGATATGACTTGCGGGAATCGGCTCATCGGTATGAATGAATGCAGTATAGGCCGGTATGGAGGAAATGCATTTCTTCTTGCATGGTCGTGGCATATAATCAGCTCCTTCCCTGTTATCATACACCTGTTATTTGCATATGTCAATAATGATGCTGTGAGAATTTGCCTTGCTGTAATGTTGAAGCTTTGCTTCTTTCCTGTATCGTGCACCTTTTTATAGCCGCCATTTGTATTGGTAACAGCAAGAAAGTTTTGTTGTACCATTGCGAATTGCAGTCGTGTAGGAAAACGTGCATACTTTTGACAGATACAGGATTCTGTATATGGAAGTGGACAGAGGACAGCGTTAAAATGAACTAAGATAGGAGGAATGCCAAATGAAAAAGGGTTGGAAATGTATTTGTACAGTTGCCGGAGGTGCTGCTCTGTATGCCGGAGTCTCCTTTGTGAAGGATTATCGCAATATGAAGAAAATGGAAAAGCGCCTGGATTCTCTGCCGCTGCATAAGCTGAAGGAAAGGCTTTCCGATATACAGCAGGAAAAGGAGAAAACCGTTATCACGATACCAACGGATATGCCAATGCTTGAGCGTCTGCGTGTGTGCAGACATGTATTGCGGGGTAATACCGGGAATCGGGCTGCTTGTAAATGCTGAAGCAGTCCAGAGATTTTGCACGTGTGTTCAGTGAAAACTGGAACCGCAAGCTGAAATCAGTAAGGCTGTTGGGCGCCGCCGTAGGTGTGAGCATGCTGGCTTGTGCGGTTTTGTGTATGCAGGCTCCTTCACCGATGCAAAAGGCTTTGAAAATCGCCGCAGCACTTGTAATGATTGCACTGGGAATGTATCAGCTGGTGGATTATTACTATATGCCCATTTTACTGCGGGATGCAGGAACGCTGATCGGTGCTGTGCTGAATACGGTAATCGGTATGCTGCTGATGTTCTCGCCTGTGGAAATCACCGTATCCGTCTTTGCCTATATGTTTGGATTTGTACTGATGATTTTCGGTGTCAATAAAATCACCTTTGCCAATAAGCTGCATTTTTTCGGTATCTTTGCTTACGGCTGGGTAATTGCCAGCGGTGTTTTGAATATCCTTGCCGCTGCCGCCTTTCTGCTTTTACCACTCATATCCTTTGTGGTGCTGCATACTGTACTTGCAGGATACTTAGCAATTGGTGGAATCACCCTGCTTGTGGATGTGATTACCATGAAAAATATGAAGATGGAAACCACACAGGAACAATGAAAGCGTCTTTTCCACATATAAGTGCAGTATGGCATCATTTGAAACCGTCTGCTTAGCTACATAAACAAATAGAAAAAACTGATTCATACTACGCGACTTGCCGTGCTCGTTATAGGAATCAGTTTTTGTATTTCAGCTGTTATGCAGGCAGGACTTACTTTTTCGCAAGCCTCACCAGAAGCTCCACACAGGTATCCAGCCCGAGCTGCGATGTGCAAAGCGACAGGTCATAATGCTCGGCAGCTCCCCACATCTGCTCGGTATAGTAACGGTAATTCAAAGCACGTCTGTGATCCTTATCATGCAGACGTTTTTCAATATCGATAGCGGTTTCGCCATATTTCTCAATAACTCTTTGCGCCTTGAAGTCCGTGTCGGCATGCAGAAAGACATGCAGCGCATCCGCATGATCCTTCAATATATAATCAGCACAGCGTCCGACAATAACACAGGGACCCTGCTGCGCCAGCTCCAGAATCATAGTCGCTGAATGTTCCACACATAATCACTGATGCTTTCTCCTTTTGCATCACGTCCGAAAAAGGCATAGGGAAACAAACGCTTGCCAGGGGCATATTCTCCCTCCTGTGCAATGCAGTCCTGCGCCAGCCCGCTCTTTTGGGCTGCCGTTTCAATCAGCTTTCGATAATAGCAGGGAATTTGCAGGCGCCTTGCGACCTCATTTCCAATGGTTCTTCCCCCGCTTCCAAATTCTCTTGAAATGGTGATAATGCTTGCCATGTTATGCATCTCCTTTCTGTGGATTTATCGAGATTTCCATACACCTCCTTGCCTGCGCACCTGCACGCTTCAGGCGAGCGCTGCTAATATAAGGTCTGATATATTGATAAAATATCTTGTCTTTCCAGCGGTATTGCACTGTTGGTAAGCAGACGCTGCTGGGTTTTGATCACACTGTCTGTAAAGCCCACGATTTCGCTTTCCTGCATCCCGTATTCGTGCAGCGGCTTTCGTGCAAGAAGCGAGGAAAACAATGCTTCCATACAGGGAAAGGCATCCTCGATGGGGCAGGAAAGAGCGTTTGAAAACAGCTCTTTTATGGCAGCTACACAGCTTGCATCCAGCTTTTCATATGTTTGGAATACAGCTGTAAAAAACTGATAATTGGCTTCTCCGTGTGTAACATGATAGATTCCGGATAACGGATAGCTGAGGGCATGTACAGCTCCCGTACCGGTATTGCCAAATGCGATACCGGCGAAGTTGCTGGCCTGCATGAAATCTTCTAACAGCTGCATGCGTGCCTCTTCTCCCTTCCTTGCAATTACCTGAAATCCATGAAGCAGAAGGCGAATTGCTTCTTTGCTGAACATGCGGGTATAGGCATTAGCTTTGGGAGAAACAAAGGATTCACTCGCATGGATCAAAGCGTCAATGCCGCTCGTCACAAAGTAAAAGAACGGCAATTTGGAAAGCAGCTCCGGAATCAGAATGGCCTGATCAGGAAACAGTGCATCGATGGCCAGTCCCAGCTTGGTATGCAGGGATGTCAGCTCACAGATGGAAATCCGGCTGACCTCCGAGCCTGAGCCGCAGGTTGTCGGTATGGCGATCAGCTCTCTTGTTTTTACCAGCTCACAGGTTTGTAGAAACATCTCCTTTGCACTGGCATTCCCTTCAAAAACAAACAGCTTGGCACAGTCGATCACACTCCCGCCGCCGATAGCGATGATGCGATCGGGCTGTTTTTTTCGCATATCCTTCAGCATGGCATCCAGCATGCGTTCATCCGGTTCTCCTCTGCCGTAATCACTGTGAAAGGCAATCGAGGCCTTCCCGATGGCATCCTGAAAGAAGGCTTCATATATACTGCGGCTTGCTAAAATATAATCATTCTCACGGAAAGAAAACTCCTGCAGAAATTCCTGCACTGCTGCATACTGCAGAATTTTTGTTGTCTGTTGAAATACGTCCATAATCTTCTCCTTTTATTCTTTGCTATCATTGTAACAGGTTCTTAAAAAAATGCATCCGAAACCTCACATAATTGTCATAAATTCTCTATGCACGTGCTTTCTCTTGCTCTGCCGTGCTTATATTTTTGACAACTGCAGATAGCATACGATTTTCCAGAAGCTTGCTGTCCCTTCCCACGTGTTATGAAATCTGACATCAGCTCATTATGGCTGGCTGTTTCATAATATAATAAAAAAGATAACGACATATCTCTATGGAAACACTTCTGTAGATTGGAAAAGAAGGTCCTTTTTTTAGCGTTCTGTGACGGGATATTCAGTTTCTTTTGTTAATGAAATACAGAAACTTCCAATTTTGAGGGAAAAAGCACAATCCTTTTATTAGTTGGACAAATTTCAGTTGTATATGCCGGGAAATGACTTTATAATAAGGATGTAACAAAAAAAGGGAATTTATCCTTTTCATAAAAGTATAATATACATAAACTTAATAGAAGAAGGGAGGCAGCCGGAATATGAAAAAGCACGGATCTATCAAACAGGCAATTGTTCTAGCAGCTCTCAGTCTTCTCTTTTTTGCCTGCATCGCAGGTTTTTATATTGACCGCATACGGGGCAGCCTGATAAAGGATCTGAAGCATAATGTTCAGGAAATTTCCGCTTCTACAACGACCGCTGTTGAAATCCGCATTCACGATCATATGTCTACACTGGAGAATATCTCTTATATGCTGCAGAATGAGCACACCACGGATACGGAAAAGCTGCTTCATGCCCTGATGAGTGCCAGTGCAAACAGTGAATTTATGCGGTATGGCATTACGGATGAAAACGGGAACTGCCTGACAACGGATGGATTGCAGTTTTATGTGGGGGATCGGGGATATTTCAAGCAAGCCCTGAAGGGGAAGTCTTCCTTTTCCGATACCCTGCATGATAAAATCGGCGGGTATGACCTCAATGTATTTGCCACTCCGGTTCGCGGCGAGGATGGCAGCATTCGCAATGTTTTGTTTGCGGCAAGCCGGACAAAGGACCTGGCAGATAAGCTGTTGATGGAAATTTATGATGGCAAGGGCTTCAGTGCCATCGGGGATGAGGATGGAAATATCGTCCTTAATTCCAACAGTGAAACCGCCAGCAAGGCAGTACACAATCTCAAGCAGCTGAGCTTTTATGATGAATTCAATATGGAAAAGCTGAAAAAGCAGGAAAGCGGTATTGTGAAATTCAAATCGATGAATGGAGAAGACCGCTATCTTGCCTATGAACCACTGGGCTATAACAACTGGTATGTGTTTTCTGTCGTTCCGGTGAGTGTAGTGACCAGCCAGATCAATAATGTCATTCTCATAGCGGCAGCTACCTGGTTTCTGGTAGCGCTGGTTCTCAGCGGCATCATATGCTATCTGTATATGTCCCGGGTGCGCAATGAGAAAAAGATTGATAAGGTGGTATTCTATGATGAGCTGACATCCCATTATAATTACAATAAGTTTCGCATGGATGTTCAGATGCTGCTGGACAGGGGACAGGCAGACAGCTATGCTCTGATCGAATTTGATGTCAGCGACTTCAAGCTGCTGAATGAATTGTACGGCTATCAGGGCGGCGATCAGCTGCTGATTACCACCATGCGGCTGTGCGAGGAAAACTGCAGTGCGGATGAACGCTGTGCGCGAATTTCCGCAGACCGTTTTATCGTCTTGTGGAAAATGCGTGCTGTGGATAGCATTGCCATTCGTTATGATACGCTGATGGAAGCTGTTCAGGAGGAGATGCGCAAGCAGCGCGAGCAGTTTAAGGCTGATTTTTATGCCGGTGTATATCTGCTGCAGAACACGGATCGTGAATTTTCTCCATGTCATGACCGCTGTATGCATGCAAAGATGCTTGGCAAAGCAGAAAAGAAGCAGCGCTGTACCTTCTTCAGTGAAAAGATGTACGACACGATGCTGTATCAGAAGCGGCTGGAGGGACAGATGGAGCAGGCGTTGAAAAACAGGGAATTTAAGGTCTATCTGCAGCCGAAGGTCACGCTGAGCGACGATATAGTCCACAGTGCGGAGGCACTGGTGCGCTGGGATTCTCCGGTTTTTGGCATGATACCGCCGATGTCCTTTATACCGCTGTTTGAAAAAAACGGCTTTCTGGAGCAGCTGGATATGTATATGATGGATGCGGTCTGTCAGCTCTTAAAGAAATGGGAGCGAACGTATCCCTCCCTGCGTATTTCCATCAATGTTTCCAGAATGTATATCTTCCGTCCCGGCTTTGCCCGCCGTGTTCTGGATATTGTTGAGCGCAACGGTGTTTCAGCGGAGCATCTGGAAATTGAAATAACGGAAAGTGTAATCTTTGACCGCAGTATGGAGCTGTTTGCCATCATCCAGGAGCTGCGTTCCTATGGCTTCCGTATTTCCATGGATGATTTTGGAAGCGGCTATTCCTCGCTGAATATGCTGAAGGATATTCCCATCGACACCATCAAGCTGGATCAGGTGTTCTTTCAGACAAACCACGGCAATACACAGCGTGCCAGAGATATTGTCGGCGGTGTTCTGAGCCTTGCGAAGACGCTTGGTATTCACAGTGTGGCGGAGGGAATCGAGGAGGCGGATGAAGTTGTGTTCCTGAAGGAGCACGGCTGTGATGAAATTCAGGGCTATTATTATTCAAAGCCGCTGTGTGTGGAGGAATTTGAAGCCTATATCCGAAAACAGAATACAGAAGTATGACAGGACATAAAAACGGTTCAAGGCTATCCGGACACGGAATTGCTTTGAACCGTTTTTGTTACAGGGATGTTTATAAAATACTGCTTCGTTAAGGATAAGCGTCTGACGGCGATGATTTATTGCAAAGCATCCACCTGCCTGATCCATGCCGCAGCACTGGCATCGCTCGGCATTCTCCAGTCACCGCGCGGGGAAAGACAGATGGAACCGACCTTAACACCGTCCGGCATTGCGTTTCGCTTGAATTGCTGCGAGAAGAAGCGGTGATAGAATATCCGCATGGTAGTAAGGATCTTCTTTCGTTCCTCCTGTGGAAAGGCGAGCTGTGCAAGCTTGTATATCTTGGCAGGCGCATAATGATTTCTCAGCATATGGTAGAGAAAGAAATCGTGATATGCATAGGAGCCGATGGCATCCTCTGTAATCTGTGCGATTTCATCATGCTCTGTCGGCGGCAGAAGCTCCGGCGAAACCGGTGTTGCACAGATATCATCCAGCACATCCGCTATATCCAGTCTTCCTTTTTCCCGCATATCCTGCGCATATGTTTTCACAAGGTAGCGAACCAGTGTTTTGGGAATGGAGGCATTGACACCATACATGGACATATGGTCCCCGTTATAGGTGCACCATCCCAGGGCAAGCTCACTCAAATCCCCGGTTCCCAGTACAATGCCGTTGTATGCATTGGCTAGATCCATCAGAATCTGTGTCCTTTCTCTTGCCTGCGTGTTCTCATAGGTGATATTATGCTGCCTGGAATCATGCCCGATATCCTTGAAATGCTGTTCGCATGCATCGTGAATAAGAATTTCCTTTACACTGGTATGCAGGGCAGCCATCAGCTTATGGGAATTGCCGCGTGTTCGCTTTGTGGTACCAAATCCCGGCATGGTAACCGCAAGAATGCCCTGACTGGGAAGACTGAGCTTTTCAAACGCCATATGGGCAACAAGCAGAGCCAGGGTGGAATCCAGACCTCCGGATATTCCGATGATCAGCTGTGTACAGTTGATTTTTTTCAATCGCTGTACAAGTCCGGCTGCCTGCATTTGTAAGATCTGCATACAGCGTTTGCTGCGCTGTGCTTTTTCTCTTGGCACAAACGGATAAGGGGAGATACTGCGTGTCAGCTGCAATGGCTGTGTAACCGGGGCAGTTCGTACAGCAACCTCTGTATACGTGCAGCTATCCTGTACCGGAAAGGCGGTTTGAAACTTCAGGCGTTCACTGCGGCATTTCTCCAGGTCGATTTCCCCATAGAGGATGTGCTCCTCCTCGAGAATTCCCGATTCTGAAATAATGGTGCCGTTATCTGCTATGATGTCATGTCCGCTGAATACCAGATCACTCGTGCTTTCACTGACTCCTGCAGAGGTATAGACATAGCCGCACATATTTTTTGCGCTATGTGTGGCTATCAGTGCCTTGCGGTATTCGCTTTTACCGATTGTTTCATTACTCGCAGATAAATTGACGATTACATTGGCTCCATGCGCGGCATGTCTGGTAGAGGGGGGGATGGGAACCCAGAGATCCTCGCATAGATCAGCCGCAATCACAGCTTCACTTGTTTCATCGCGTATCAGAAGATTCGCAGTGAAGGGAACAGGCTTTCCAAAGAGAAATATGGTATCTCCCATGCGCTGCTGACTGTCCGCAAACCAGCGTTTCTCATAAAATTCATTATAGTTGGGAACATAGGTTTTCGGGACGATGCCGAGAATGTCATGCTTATATAAGAAAGCCGCACAGTTAAACAGGTGATTTCCCTGTTGAATGGGAAGACCTACCGCAAGTATGGCTTCGCTATCATTCTCATCGCGCAGCGTTTTTAAAGCTGCCAGACATTCATCCAGCAGAAGATTCTGATACAGCAGATCCTGACAGGTATAAGCACACAGCGACAATTCGGGAAACACGGCAAGCCGCACATCGGACCGCAGGCAGTGCAGCAGTTTCTGTATTGTCGTTCGATTGGCCCTTACATCCGCAATCTGAACAGCAGGTGTAACACACGCCACCTTGAAGTACCCATAGTTTTCCATAATATCTGACCTCGCTTTCCTGTTTAGTATAAGCATAATAGAAGCAAATTACAATAATTTCATGCATTATGGGAAATCCGTACCTTGTCAATCAACACGAAAAGCGATACAATGGGAATAAGAAAGGATTGTGAAACTATGCTTGTCCACTCGGACAAAAGAAAAAAGCGTACATCCAAACAATATATTCAGCCGGGACCGTTTCTGTAGAGAAGGAGATTTCTTTATAGAAAAGTGAGGCTGAAAAAACAATGCATAAAGAAAAATTAAATCATGAACAGCGTCTTTTGCATCTGATCGTCGCTGCGGGAATTCTGTTTTCCGTTATTGAGGTTATGATGGCAATCTATACAAATTCACAGGCCGTGCTGATGGACAGTATCTATGACGGTGCGGAGGCAGTGGTCCTTGCACTGATGGTCTTCCTTGTGCCGCTGCTGTATCGGCCGTACTCGGAGCGTAAGCCATACGGCTACGCTCAGTTGGAGTCCTTCTTCCTTCTGGGGAAGGGCGGCTTTCTGGCGGCTGTAACCATCGGACTGATCGTTGGTAATATACAGATGATCGTCAATGGCGGAAACCATGTAGATCAGGGACTGATTGGCTGGTTTGAGCTGTTTCTGGCAGGGATATCCGCCGTCATACTCATCGCTTTGCTGGTAATGAATCGCCGGGTGGATTCTCCTTTGATTCAAGCAGAGCTGCTTGGCTGGAAAATTGATGTGTGCAGCAGTATCGGTGTAGCCACTGCATTTTTATGCGCCAGTCTTTTGAGCGATACCCCGCTTGCATGGCTGTCCCCCTATGTGGATCAGATTATTGCGATTGTTATAGCGATGATTATGCTGCCGCAGCCATGGCGTATGATGAAGGATGCGTTTCGCAGTCTGATTCTGTTTGCGCCCGAAGAGGCCATCACACTGCGGATCCGTAAGCTTGCAGATCATGAATTTGAACGCTATTCCTATGAACCAACCTTTTACAATATCATACAGACAGGGCGAAAGCTGTGGGTGGAAATCTACATCCGCAACGACACGAATATGATCAATGTGACTCAGCTTGCGGCTATACAGAAGCAGCTCAGCAGTTCCCTGCAGGATATTTACGATGATGTATACGTGGAAATCACACCGGACATCAAGGAAGCGGTAGGCAAAGGTTGATTGAGATAATATGAAATAAGCCTGAAGGAAGGTTTCCCTTAATGATGTATACTGAAACTATGTAAAAATAAAGGAAGTTCTTGTATAATAAGGGTCTCTAAATTAACGTAGGGTTTTATGATGAATGAGGTAGGCTCTAAAGTATGATAGGGTTTCAAAAAGGCAGTGAAAAGGAAGTCCGTGTATAATAATCACACTTGGACTTCCTTTTTCTTATGTCTAATCTTTGGTCAGTAAATCCAGATTATCCAGATATTCACTTTCAAATGCGAGCTTCTTTTCTGCATCGTTTGTATATTTCTTAACCAGTGCACTGGATTTGATTACTGGCTGCAATGTTCCGGCACCGGCTACACAGCCACCCGGACATGCCATCCCTTCCAGCAGATAGCCGTTTCGTTTTCCAGCCTTTGCCATCATCAGCATGGTACGACAGTTTTTCAGGCCTTCTGCGGAATCAATCAGAACCTCCTGTTCCGGATGCTCTTTCTGTATACACTGTTTTACCGCATTGGCAACACCGCCGCTGACAGCGAAGCCACGGCCATTGGCAGTGCCTTCCTCAAACGGAGCATCTGCTTCGACCTGCGGCAGGTTGATTCCCTTTGCTTCAAACATTCCCATTACCTCTTCAAAGGTTAAGACAAAATCCACATCGCTTCTTACGCTTTTCCGGCTGGCTTCCAGCTTTTTTGCGGCGCATGGCCCGATGAAGACAACCTTTGCGTCCGGCTTCTGCTTTTTAATCAGACGTCCGGTCAGTACCATCGGCGTCAATGCCATGGAGATATACGGCTTGAAATCCGGGAACAGCTTCTTTGCCATGACAGACCATGCAGGACAGCAGGAGGTTGCCATAAACGGCTGCTCTGCCGGTACCTTGCTCAGAAAATCCTCAGCTTCTTCCACCGTACAGAGGTCAGCACCGATTGCAACTTCAACGACATCCGCAAAGCCAAGCTCTTTCAATGCTCCCTTTACCTTTTCCGGTGTGACAGTAGGTCCAAACTGACCGACGAAGGCAGGGGCAATCGCAGCGATAACCTCTTTACCGGATTTCATTGCATGTATGGTTTGGAAAATCTGTCCCTTGTCGACAATGGCACCGAATGGACAATTTACCAGACACATACCGCAGGAAACACACTTGTCATAGTCGATTTCCGCACGCCCCAGCTCGTCGGAGGTAATGGCATCCATCCCGCAGCTTCTTGCGCATGGACGCTCCAGCTTATTGATGGCACCATAAGGGCACACATCCATACAGCGTCCGCATTTGATGCATTTTTCCTGATCGATGTAGGATTTTCCGTTTACCATGGAGATAGCATCCTTAGGACATACCTCCTTGCACGGGTGTGCCAGACAGCCCTGACACGTATCCGTCACAACAACCGTCTTTTCCGGACATGCATTGCAGGCAAACTTGATAACATTTACCAGCGGATCATCATAGTATTTCTCGGCGATGGCACTCTCTTCGATACCATCACTTAAGGATGAATGCTCATCCATTTTTCTTACCGGAAGACCAATGCCAAGACGCAGACGCTCACCTACGATAGCACGCTCCAAAAAGATGGAATCACGGTAAGTAGCACGCTCTCCCGGAATGATCTTGAATGGCAGCTTTTCAATACTGCTTGCGTAATCTCCACCTTCATAGGCAAGGCGGGCAATTTCTGTAAAGACATTTCTTCTTATATCAGTTACTGAATTGTAAATTCCTCTCATAACGTTTCACCTCGATTTCATTATACTGTATTTATTTCTATTTGTAAGCAGGAAAAATAAATTTGTGAAATATTTCGTTACCCTTATATTCTGGAAGCGCAGAATAGCTTTTTTCATGATTTACAGTGATAAGCTATGAGAAAAAGTAAATGAGTAAGGCACATGGTGGACAAAATTTCCAAGCAGCAGGATTGTAAGCATTGTGTTCCTGCAAGGGACATCTGTGGTAAGCATCGCTTATATTTAAATACTCACAGAGAGAAAGAATTTTTATATGATACCCGGATAGGATACTGCATGTGTATTCATCACTTATCATGAAAGATAAAGCATCCTCTCATGTCTTAGAGGGTGTTTTCTGTTTCTTTCATTTATAGAAAAATAATAGAACCGTTTTAACGGTGTTCTAAAACGGTTCTATGAATCTTATGTATTATTCGGTGGACAGCTGTGTTTTTACTTCCCCCAGCGTATCACAGGTTAAAATCAGACTGGAAATCTGTTCCATCTGTTCTGTTGACAAGGTACACAGCCACGCTGAGCAGTCTTCATGATACTTGCTTTCCATCATACGGTTTAAAAATAATCGTTCTCCCTCTGCTTTCCCTTTCGCTATTCCTACTTTTTCACCTTTTATGATTCCCTCCTTCATCCCCTCTTCAAAGCTGTCCTCCAGCCCATAGCGATAACGTGCTTCTCCCATCTGAATCGCCATTGCCGTTGACCACAGCTCCTCATCCTTCTGCATTTCCTCGTACTTGTTCACCTGGTGCCTTTTGGGTATGAATACCTTCACCAGCCTTTCCTTTGATTTCAGTATATCATTTTTTGCATTATTTTTAAATAGGAAGCAGAGCTGTTCGAAGTCATCCATTTGCTGGATTTCCTTTTTCTTTGCGATGTCATTGATGACCGGTAGATGAACGAAGGTTCTTCTGATCAGCGGATATTCACTCTCCGCTTCCCCCTGTTCATTGCGCATTTGATAGTGATTGATCAGATTTTTATTATTCCAAGCGTATTTTTCAATGAAAATAATCTGGTATACCGGCTTCAAATCCCTGTATTTCTCACTGCTTTTCAGCTGATTGTTTAAGGCACGTGCTCCGTAAAATTCAAAACGCATCATTTCCGCAATTCCTGCGTACGTGGTCTGCATCTCGAGATTATAGAAACGACCTGCCTCATCCTTCACATGAACATCGAGAATAATTCTCTTCTTGCCGATAACGCCTGGATCGAGATTTGGATTCAGCACCCTGCTTTCCTTGACCCTGATACCGGTCACTCTTTGAATGATGGTGTTACGTGCATACACGGATTCCGTATCCTCACGGGAAAGTGTGTACTTAAAAAATAAATCATTACAGTAATTCAATACATTATTTGCTTTCGTTTTTACCATGACGAAAACCTCCTTCTGTAAGCTTATCACTTACATATTTCTATACGTTAAAAATGTATGAAATTCCTAAAAAATCCACAATTTTTAAATATTTCTACTTTTTTTTAGATGCTCGTACAGCGTTCATCCTTTCCTTCACAGCCTGCATACCGTTCCCTCATTTATATATGATATTTGTGAAGCCTGAATTTGTCGGGGAAATGGTTCGTATTGTAATTTGCAGGTAAGCAGATAAAGCGATATCCATGCAGGGGACCGCTATATAAGGCTGTAAAAGGAAACAGGAGGCGATATACATCGCGATTATGTTTTAATTTGCATTGAAATCCGGTTATGAAAAGCAGTGGAGGTTTTTCAGCCGCAAGGTACACAAGCAGGCGGAATTCTGCTATAATTTCAGAAACAAAGGAAACAGGTGATGGTATGGAAATCGAAGGACTGGTAAAGAAACAGCGTGCTTATTTTCGCACGCAGGCAACAAAGGATTTGGAAATACGCCGAAATGCATTAAAAAAGCTGCGTTCCGCAATTCGCGACATGGAAGAAGAAATTCATGCGGCTCTGCGTGCAGACCTCAATAAATCGGATATGGAAGCGTATATGAGTGAAACCGGGCTGGTGCTGAGTGAGCTGACCTATCAGCTTCGCCATATGGAGCAGTGGGCAAAGCCAAAGCGCGTACATACACCACTTGCGCAGTTTTCGGCAAAAAGCTGGACGCAGTATGAGCCTTATGGGGTAGTTCTTGTTATGGCACCGTGGAATTATCCGTTCCAGCTTTCACTGGAGCCGGCGATTGGTGCGATAGCGGCAGGGAATACGGTCATCATCAAGCCGAGCGCCTATGCGGGGGCGACCTCTGCCATTATCGCAAAGCTGATTCGCCGCTGTTTTCCCAGTGAATATGTGGCAGTGGTTGAGGGAGGCCGCCGTGAAAATACAGAGCTGCTGGAGCAGCGCTTTGATTATATCTTTTTTACCGGCGGAGTAGAGGTCGGCCGTCTGGTCATGGAAAAGGCCAGCCGTTATCTGACTCCGGTCACGCTGGAGCTTGGCGGTAAGAGTCCCTGCATTGTAGATAGGAGCGCAAATTTGAAGCTGGCTGCCCGCCGTATTGCGTTTGGAAAGTTCCTGAATGCGGGACAGACATGTGTTGCCCCGGATTATGTATATGTGGAGGCATCGGTGAAAAATGAATTTCTGGCCTATCTGCAGGATAGTCTGCACACCTTTTTTCAGGGAAGTGCCCTGGATTGTGCAACCTATCCAAAAATCGTAAATCAGAAGCATTTCAACCGCCTTTGTGCACTTATACAGGAGGGAAGCATCTGTATGGGCGGAGCTATCCGTGAAGAAACGTGTCAAATCGAGCCAACGGTGATTGAGAACATCACATGGGACAATGCCATCATGCAGGAGGAAATCTTCGGTCCGCTGCTTCCGATTCTGACCTTTACGGATCTGGATGAGGTTGTACAGACACTTCTGGATAAGGAAAAGCCGCTGGCACTATATCTGTTCAGCGAAGAGAAGAGGAATCAGCACAAGGTATTGTCGGCTTTAAGCTATGGGGGCGGCTGCGTCAACGATACCATCATTCATCTGGCAACGAGTGCGATGGGCTTTGGCGGTGTCGGTCAAAGCGGGATGGGAAGCTACCACGGCTATGACAGCTTTCAAACCTTCTCTCACCGAAAGAGCATCGTAAAAAAAGCGAACTGGATCGACCTGCCTTTTCGCTATCACCCCTATACAATATGCAAGCAGCGCCTGGTGCGTCTGTTTCTGAAGTAGGTGTTTATGCGTCAGAGGAAGCTAACGATTGTCCTGTTATGCATTCTGCTTCTGCTGTATGCGGGGAATGCGCTTGTGCAGGCGTTTGACCGCGAGGACAGCATACCGATTATCGGCTATCATCATATTGTTCCGGATGCGGATAAACAGGCTTTCTTCCCGAATAACATGTGGGTTGTCTCCCTCTCTGATTTTGAACGGCAGATGCAGCTGTTAAAGGAGGAGGGCTATCACAGCGTAACGCTGGAGGATGTGTATGCATGGAAGATGGGGAAGAAAGAGCTGGATGAGAAAAGTATTGCCATCACCTTTGATGACGGCTTCTATTCCACAACGAAATTTGCGCAGCCGGTATTGAAACGCTATGGCTTTACCGGCTCGGTATTCGTGATTGGCTCGGCTATTGATGAGCAGCACGGTCCCTATGATCCTAAGCTTCGCCAGCATGCTTCCCATGCGGATATGCAGGATGAACGTGTGCTGCAGTATTATTCACATTCCTATGATCTTCATCATAAGAATGCGGATGGCTTTCGCATTGATCAGCTGAACGATGAACAGCTGCTAAGGGATACGG
>SKEY01001713.1_pt1 | contig 26766 bp, 23 predicted proteins | sample 4843871 | NCBI WGS metagenome assembly SKEY01 (sample SAMN11008797, study PRJNA524170) | human gut metagenome | biome: Human fecal sample; material: Feces; isolation source: fecal sample from pouch patient p36 | host: Homo sapiens | place: Israel: Tel-Aviv | collected 2016-12-04 | reverse complement strand
GCATATTTTACACCGTTTACTACCGTATTATTAGCTTTAGCTATTATTTCGTTTATTACAGATTATGTGATTGTTCCAGCTGATGAAAAAGATTTAACTGGCGTATTGATTATTGTAGCAATGGTGTTGTTAAGTGGCACAATGACACTTGTTCAGTCAGTTAAGTCAAATAATGCGGCTGAAAAATTAAGTAATATGGTAAAAGTCACAGCGACAGTTCTTAGAAAAGGTGAGGAAGTTGAGTTACCTATTGAAGAAATTGTGTGTGGCGACATTATTAAATTATCAGCAGGAGATATGTTACCAGCAGACGTTAGATTGATTCGTACAAAAGACTTGTTCGTCTCACAAGCTGCTATGACTGGTGAAAGTTATCCTGTTGAAAAAAAAGACACATTTACTATGAGAAACAAAGACACAGAAACAGATTATGAAAATATTGCATTTATGGGAAGTAACGTAGTAAGTGGTAGTGCAATAGGTTTAGTTATTGCTGTTGGAAATGGCACATTATTTGGTCAAATCGCGAAAGATGTGTCCGAAAAACATACGATTACTAGTTTTGATGTGGGGATTTCAAAAACATCTTGGTTATTAATTCGTTTCATGTTGGTCATGGCACCAACTGTATTCCTGATTAATGGTTTAACAAAAGGTGATTGGTTAGAAGCATTTCTTTTTGGTCTATCTGTTGCAGTAGGATTAACACCTGAAATGCTACCGATGATTGTGACAACGAACCTTGTAAAAGGTGCGTCAACAATGGCGAAAAAAGGCACTATCATTAAAAATTTAAACTCTATTCAAAACTTTGGTGCAATTGATGTATTGTGTACGGATAAAACAGGAACCTTGACACAAGACAAGATCATTTTAGAGTATCATTTAGATGTTGATGGAAAAGAAGACGACAGAGTATTAAGACATGCATTCTTTAACAGTTATTATCAAACAGGATTAAAAAACTTAATGGATAAAGCCATTATAGAATCAGCTGAAGAAGAGTTAAACATGAATGTCAATGCGTATAAAAAAGTCGATGAAATTCCATTTGATTTCCAACGTCGTCGTATGAGTGTGGTGATTGAAGATGCGTTTGGAAAAACTCAAATGATTACAAAAGGTGCCGTTGAAGAAATGCTTGATGTATCAAGTTATGTTGACTACCGTGGTAGTGTGGTTCCTTTAACAGAAGAAATCAAATCAACTATTTTAAAAACAGTTGATGAGTTAAATGAAGATGGATTACGTGTGATTGCGGTTGCTCAAAAAACAAATCCAAGTGTAGTTGGTGAGTTTTCTGTCAAAGATGAAAGCGACATGGTATTAATTGGGTACCTTGCATTCCTCGATCCACCAAAAGAAACAACGAAAGACGCTTTAAAAGCATTAAAAGAACATGGTGTCGGTGTTAAAGTATTAACAGGGGACAATGCTTTAGTCACTAAATCTGTGTGTAAACAAGTCGGATTAGAAGATGAGGAGTTAATTACAGGCTCTGAGATTTCTCGCATGAATGATGTGGAATTAAAAGTCATTGCAGAAAAATACAATATTTTTGTTAAATTAACACCGTCTCAAAAAACACGTTTAGTAAAAGTATTACGTGATGCAGGTCACACTGTTGGCTTTATGGGTGATGGTATCAATGATGCACCTGCTATGAAAGAAGCTGATGTGGGTATTTCAGTAGATACAGCCGTTGATATTGCTAAAGAAAGTGCAGATGTTATTCTATTAGAAAAAGACTTAATGGTGTTAGAACGAGGTATTTTAGCAGGACGTACAACGTTTGGTAACATTATGAAATATGTCAAAATGACAGCAAGTTCAAACTTCGGTAATATGTTCTCAGTTGTTGTGGCAAGTATTTTCTTACCATTTTTACCAATGTTACCAATTCAACTGCTATTCTTGAATTTAATTTACGATATTTCTTGTATGTCAATTCCATGGGATAATATGGATGCCGATTATTTAGAAGAACCTAAAAAATGGGATGCAAGCCGTATTGGGTCATTTATGAAGTGGCTTGGACCTACAAGTTCAGTGTTTGATATTACTACGTATGCTTTAATGTATTTTGTCATTTGTCCAGCAGTAGTGGGTGGCTCATATCACACATTAGGAGCTGAACAACAAGCATTGTTTATCGCAGTATTCCATGCTGGTTGGTTTGTTGAGTCATTATGGTCTCAAACATTAGTTATTCATACATTAAGAACACCAAAATTACCATTTATTCAAAGTAGAGCATCATTTATTTTAACAACGATTACGTCTATCGGTATTGCAATTGGTTCATTCTTACCATTTACAGCGTTTGGTCAAGATTTAGGATTGATGCCATTACCAGGGCAATACTGGATTTATTTAGCACTGACTATCGTTGCATATCTAATGCTTGTAATGGTTGTTAAAAAAATCTATGTAAACCGTTTTGGTGAGTTATTATAATAGAAATTTAAAAAGAAACGAGTGAAAACTTGTTTCTTTTTTTTTAACAAGATAAAATAGATAAGTCGTAAGATTTGTCAATTTAGACATTTTCACATAGTCTATAAGTAAAGTGTAAAAGAAGGGCGGACAAATAGATGTATCAAGTTATTCAGACTTATAGTGAAGATGAGCCTTGGTGGTTTTTTGAAGAATGGGAAAAAAATATAAAATCAGAAGAGGTTTTTGATAAATTTCATGATGCAGAAAAAGCATTTATGAAACAATATGATCAATTAAAACAAGACTATGAAGAAGTAAAATGCAAAGATCCTTATTTAGTCGCTTTTTGGAACGATGAAGAATACGTATATTGTGAAGACTGTGATGAAGATTTACAAGCATACAGAGGATTAATGCTGGTAAGTGAGTACAAAAAATTAGATTTAGGAGATAATAACTCAGATGAAGCAACTGGTAATAGCAGAAAAACCAAGTGTTGCCAGAGATTTAGCCAAAGTGCTAGGGGCAACCAAGAAAACTAAAAATTATATCGAGGGCGATAAATATATCGTGACTTGGGCTTTAGGTCATTTGCTTGGCTTAAAGATGCCTGAAGATTATAACAAAGATTGGGCAGAGTGGAACATGAATACCTTACCAATGATTCCTGAACGAGTAGGGATAAAACCACTACCTAAAACACGTCCACAATTAAAAGCAATTAGTCAATTAGCTAATCGCAAAGATGTATCTGAAGCCATTATCGCAACTGATGCAGGACGTGAAGGAGAGCTAGTTGCACGCTGGATTTTACAATATGTCAAGTTCAAAAAGCCAGTGAAACGTTTATGGATTTCTTCTCAAACAGATAAAGCCATTAAACAAGGATTTAAACAATTAAGACCAAGTAAAGAGTATGATAATTTATATTATTCAGCTGTGGCTCGTGCCGAGGCTGATTGGTTGGTTGGGTTAAATGTGACACGAGCGTTAACTGTAAAATACAAAGACAGTTTATCAGCAGGACGCGTTCAAACACCGACTCTTGCGATGGTTAGACAACAAGAAGAGGTCATTGAGAAATTTAGACCGGAAACCTATTTTACGCTAGACGCTGAATATGATGGTGTCATAGGACATTTGCAATTAAAAAATCCTAGACAGTATAAAGAGAGACAAGCATTAGAAGATTTAGTCGCATCATTTGATGGAAAATCGTTAATAGTTGAAGAGATTCAAGTGAAGGAAAAAATAGAGTACGCACCACTTCCTTATGATTTAACAGAAATTCAGCGTGAAGCAAACCAACGTTACCAATATTCTGCTAAAAAAACACTGTCAATTATTCAACGTTTATATGAAACGCATAAAATTGTCACGTATCCACGAACTGATTCGAAACATTTGACGACCGACATGAAATCAACGATGAAAGAACGTTTGACTGCTGTTACTCAAATGTCACCAGAATTAGTGAAACGACTTGTTAAAGATGGTGCAGTAGTAAAACAGCAAAAAGTGTTCCAAAATGCAAAGGTAACTGATCATCATGGATTGATTCCAACAGAACAATCGGCTCGCCTAGAAAAATTAGACAACGATGAGTTGAAAATTTATCGCATGATTGTAGAACGTTTCTTAGGTTTATTTTTACCGCCGTATAAAGTATCTATTGAAACAATTACAGCTAAAGTAGACCAATCAACCTTTGTTTTTAAGCAACAACGTGTCCTTGAAACTGGATGGAAACAAGTTGAAGAAGCAGCTAAACAATCTGTTGTCTTTAAAAAAGGAACAGCAATCAAAGTAGTTTATAAGATTAATAAACAACTGACAACTCCACCAAATCCATTATCAGAGGGAACGTTACTTGGAAAAATGGAAAAACATAATTTAGGAACACCCGCAACACGTGCCGAAATTATTGAAAAATTAATCAGTTCAGATTTAATTGAACGTCAAACCAATCGTTTAGTGGTTACAGCAAAAGGAAAACAACTATTACAATTAGTGAATCCATCACTTGTCACACCAGAGCTGACACAACAATGGGAGCTTTCTTTAGAAAAAATTGCGAATGGTGATCTTAAACATCAAGTATTTATAAAAGACATTGAAAAAGAAACCACTCGTTTAGTTAAAGAAATTAAAATGAGTGAAGAAAAGTATGTCGATCATTCATTAACCAATAAAACCTGTCCTGATTGTGGTAGCCAATTAAAAGAAAAAAATACAAGAGATGGCAAAATCTATGTATGTAGCAGTGAGACTTGTCACTACAAACGACGTAAAGATCCAAAAGTATCCAATAAGCGTTGCCCGCAATGTAAAAAGAAAATGATGATATTAGAAAATAAAAATGGATCATATTTCAAGTGCGGTGGTTGTCAATACACAGAAAAAATGCAAAGTGGCTCAAAAGGTAAGAAAAAAATCTCGAAACATGAAGAGCGAAAATTGATTAAAAAATACAATCAAGCAGAAGAGATGGAAAGCCCACTTGCGGCAGCTTTAAAAGCAGCAATGAAAGAAGACTAGTAAAAAAAGGAATGACACAAGGTTTATCAACTTACTGTCATTCCTTTTTATTATATGTTTAATACTTTATTTAAGAAGTCTTTTGTACGGTCATGTTGAGGATTTTCAAAGACTTGTTCAGGTGAACCATCCTCTAAGAAGTTACCCCCATCAATAAACATCACACGATTTGCCACTTCTTTAGCAAATCCCATTTCATGAGTGACAATCACCATTGTCATTCCTTGCTCAGCTAAATCTTTCATAACGTTTAGCACATCTCCTACCATTTCTGGGTCAAGTGCGGAGGTTGGCTCATCAAAGAGCATAATATCAGGATTCATGGCTAATGCTCTGGCAATGGCAACACGCTGTTTTTGTCCTCCTGATAAAGAGTCTGGGTAGCTATCTTTTTTATCAGCTAAGCCAACTGATTCAAGTAAACTAATTGCTTTTTCATTTGCTTCAGCTTTAGATAATTTACCCAAGTCAACAGGAGCGAGGGTCACATTTTCTAAAATGGTTAAATGAGGAAATAGATTGAAATGTTGGAAGACCATTCCAATATGTTGACGAACTTTATTGATGTTAGTATTTTTGTCAGTCAAATTAGTTCCATCCACGATAATATTTCCACTCGTAATTTCTTCTAATTGATTTAAGCAACGAAGAAACGTGCTTTTCCCAGAACCTGATGGGCCAATGATACAGACCACATCGCCTTTTTTGATAGAAACATTAATATCGTTTAATACAGTGTGTTCATCATATTTTTTTACTAAGTGCTCAACTAATATTTTTTCAGCCAATTAGTTCACCTTCTTTTCTAAAACTTTTGCTAATTTTGTTAATGCTGTAATCAAAATCAAATAAATCAATGCGATAGTAAAGTAAACCATCGTACTTTGTAAGTTTCGTGCCACAATAATTTTACCTGATTGAAGTAATTCAATTAAACCAATTGATGATAGAATGGTTGTATCTTTTAGAGATATAACAAATTGGTTAACAAATGATGGAATCATGATTTTAATGGCTTGAGGTAAGATAATCTTTTGCATTGCACGATGATACGAAAGACCTAAACTTCTAGAGGCTTCCATTTGACCCTTAGGAACAGCATTTATCCCACCACGTACGATTTCTGATAGATAGGCACTTGAGTTTAATGTTAGTGTGATGATACCAGCTAAGAAGACAGGAATATTAAAACCTAAAATCCCTGGCATACCAAAGTAAATGAAGAAAGCTAGCACCATAAGTGGAATACCACGAATAATATCCACATAGATTGTTGCGATAAGACGTAGCACTTTTGATGGTGAAACACTAAATAATCCAATTAAGATACCGATAATAAGTGCTAAAACAAATGATACTAGAGTTAACTTAATTGTCATCCATAGTCCATCGAGTAAACTTTTCCAGTTGTTTTTTAAGAAACCAGCAAAACTGGTTTCGTCAACAACGGTTTCTTCTGTACTTGTATCTTTACCAGTTGAAATATATTTATTGATAATTTTGTCGTACTCGCCAGACGCTTTTAAATTCTTAAGACCAGCGTTGAATTTTTCCAATAATTCTTGATTCTGCCCTTTTTTAACGGCAAATCCATAGGCACTACCAGTCTCTTTTTCACCAACTAATTGAAGAGCTTGCCCATTTGTAATGGCATATCCTAAAACAGGGTAATCATCAAATATTGCAACAGCTTCGCCATTTTCTAATGATTTATACAGTCCAGTGGCATCATCAAAGTTTTTGATTGTATAACCATATTTTTTTTGATTCTTTTCTAAGAAAGTCGCACTTTCAGTTCCAACTTTTGCAGCGACTGTTTTTCCTTTTAAATCGTCATAACTTTTGATTGAGTTATTTCCTTCTTTAACAGCCATTGAAATACCGCTATCAAAATAAGGATCAGAAAAATCAAATGATTTTTTTCGTTCCTCGGTAATGCTCATACCAGCAACCATACCATCCGCTTGATTTGATTGGACAGCTTGTACCGCACTATCAAATCCTAAAGGTTTTAAATCCACTTTGAATCCTTGATCTTTCGCAATAGCATTGATTAAATCAACGTCAATCCCAATATATGTTCCGCTTGAATTTTGGTATTCAAAAGGAGCGAAGGTTAAATCAGTCCCAATTGTGTATGTTTGTTCTTCTGCTTTGACATTGACTCCAAAAACTAAAACAACTAAAGAGGCAAGTAAAGCTATGAATGAAAATAAAGAATATTCATTTTTCATAAAGTTTCTCCTTTTTTTCTATTTTTTTTATTATAATTTAAAAAAACAGAAAAACACAAATTTTATGTCAGATTATCTTACATGAAATTTGTGTTTTTACAAAAAAATACCAAAAAACGGTTTAATTTTTACACTAATACCTATATACAACTTCTGCACCAAATGGCATCAGTGCTAATTTTGCCAATTTAAAAGATTGTTTTCCAAAAGGAATCCCAATAATGGTGATGCATAAAAGTATACCGCTAGTAACGTGGACAATGGCTAATGGAAGTCCTGATATAATAAGCCAAAGTATATCAACAACAAATGAGATACCACTTCCATTGTAAACAATGTCTTTTCCAAAAGGCCAAAATGAAAGACCAGCAATTTTAAAGCATTGAAGTCCTATTGGAATCCCGATAATAGTAATACACCACGCGCACCCAGCGATAAACCAAGAAATTCCACCAGCAAATCCTCCAAAAATTATCCAAATAATGTTTCCTAAAAAAGTCATTGTCATTCTTCTTTCTAAAATATGATAGATTAATAAAAGCATTTCATTCATCATTCTGATAGAATGTAGTTAATTGATTATAACATAGACATATAATGTATACAAAAGGGGAAATGATAGTGGAAAATATCTTTATGACATTTATAACCTATTCCATTGTAGGATGGCTGTGGGAAAGTGTTTATTGTTCGTTAAAAGCACGACATTTTGTGTATCGTGGCTTCTTATTAGGCCCATATTGTCCTGTTTATGGGTTTGGTGTGACAGCTGTTTTATTACTTGTCCCAGACAAATCAGGTACACTTTTAAATCTTTATTTTAATTCTGTTGTGATTGTGACTATTATTGAATTTATAACAAGTTGGTTACTAGAAAAATTATTTAATATGTCATTGTGGGATTATAAAAATGTTCCCTTTAATATTGAAGGACGAGTAGCTGTCCCAGTTTCAATTTTCTGGGGAGTGGGATGTTTGTTCCTAATTAAAGTGATTAATCCAGTCATACAAGATGGCATTACAAACTTTATAAATGCAACTAACAATATTGGACCCATTATTTTATTTGTTTTATTTACGGTAGATGTTATCTCAACATTAATTTTTACAGCGACTACCAAAAAAGAAGTTGCTTCATCAATTGATACGAGTGATAAGGAAAATGCTGGTATTAAAGAATATCGTTTAAAACACTTATTTGAAAACAAAGAATCAGACCATAATAGATTGATAGTTTTACAAGACTTGAAAAACAAACCACTGAAATTAAAACATCACAATTTAAATCGTTTGCTTAAAAACTATCCAAATTTAAAATTAAAAAAATAGGGTTAGGCCTATTTTTTTTTGTTGCTCATAAATGAAGTGGCTATGTTATAATGGTTCTATTACATAAAAAGAGGTATGGTATGAATAACAATGATCGGTTAACGCGTTTAAGATACGCACTTGATATTAAAGATAATGATATGGTCGAGCTTTTTTCTTTAGGTGGCGTGACTGTTACAAAAGAAGAGTATTTATCAATGTTAAATAAAATAGATGACGACTTATATGAAAATATGTTAGAAGATGAAATGTTTGAGAGATTTTTAAATGGCATGATTATTTCACAGCGTGGGAAAAAAGATGATGACAAGGTAGTCTATGAATTGCATGGAGAAAATGCAAATAATGTCTTTTTAAAGAAAATAAAAATTGCCTTGTCTCTTACAACTGATGATATGCTTCATTATTTAGATGAGGCAGGGGTAAGTGTTTCTAAAAGTGAATTAAGTGCTTTTTTAAGAAAAGAAGGACATCGAAATTACAAAGTATGTGGAGACAACTACACGAGACATTTTTTAAAAGGCTTAATGACTGATTATAGATAATGATTATTTTAGGAGGTGACTTATGCGTTTTGTCATTGATGGGGATGGGTCTCCGGTAAAAAATGAAGTGATCCAATTAGGAGAAACGTATCAAATTCCTGTTGTTATCGTGACAAGTATTGATCACTACACAAATAAAATTTATCCAGACTTTATTGAGTTTATTTACGTAGATAAAGGAAGTGATAGTGCTGATTATCGTATCGTAAAAGAAGTAGAGGGTCATGATATTATTATTACTCAAGATTATGGTTTGGCTTCTCTTTTACTAACAAAACCAGTGCGAGTATTTCATCATAGCGGACAAGAGTATACAACACGCACGATTGATACGTTACTTAATCAACGTTTTATAGGTAGTCAAATGCGTAAAGCAGGAAAGAAAACAAAAGGTCCTAAAGCATTTACCCAAAAAGATAAAGAGATATTTATTGGGAAAATGTTGGATATTATTAAGAGCAAAAATAACCTTGTCTAAAAAGTTAAGGTTATTTTTTATTTTATGAATATATTTTTGTACTTTGTAAAAAGAATTGAGAATTAACATAATGATAGATTGTTTTAGAAAAATCAAATGCTTCCCCTGACGATAAGTAAAATAACTCATCAATTAATAATCCTGGAGCCCCCTCATTTAATTCTAATAAGTCACTTTCATCTTTATTTAATTTTATGACATGGATATATTTATCAGAGAAGCTAATATTCAATTACAAAGCTGTTTTACAGTAATCAAAAATAGAATGCTCTGCTATTTCAACATTTAAGTAAGGGATGATTGTTTTATTGTAATAGGATTCTTCTATACAGAGAACTTGAGAATTAATATATCGTATTCTTTTAACATAATAAACACTCTCTTTATCATCTAAATTTAAATGCTCTCTAACTTCCAATGGCGGAATTACTTCACTAAGTTCTAATACTTTAGATGTAATATCAAATTCACCTAAATCAGCTGTAAATCCTTGATTTTCACTGAAATTAATATAACCTTTTCTTTTTTTTCTCCTAACAAATACACCACTACCTTGTATTTGGTAGATAATTCCTCGTTTTTCTAATAAATCTAATGCTTTAACAATAGTACTTTTACTAACGTGATAAGTCTCTATCAATTCTTTAAAGTTTGGTAACCTACTACCATGGTTTAAGTTATTTTCAACAATTGATTCCTCAATTAATAATGCAATTTTTTCGTATTTTAACATCATAATAATTCCCTCATTTATATCCCTTAAGTTTTGTTACGATAGTTTTCTTTATTTTATCACAAAAAAATAAAAAAGATAGGCATTGACAAATTGTGCATGCACAATTATTATTTATATATAAAGTTTAGAGAGGAAGGCGAATCATGAGTAAAGTGAGAGACTATTCAAAGTTGGCACAAGATATTGTTGAAATACTTGGCAAAGATAATATTTTAAATGCTACACGTTGTGCAACAAGATTAAGATTGGTGTTAAAAGATATTCCAACTGATGCAAAAGAAAAAATTTCAACATTACCTGGTGTTATATCGGTCGTCATAAATAATGGACAATTTCAAATAGTGATTGGTCCACACGTAGGGGAAGTGTATGATGCGTTTACTGAATTAGTAAATGTTGATATAACTGAGGAAGAACCAAAAGGAAGTATTCTAAATCGTATTATTGCTACAATGTCTGCTGTATTTGCACCATTTGTTTATATTCTTGCAGCCGCAGGTATTTTGCAAGGAGCACTTATCTTGATTAATTTAGCTTATCCTGCCTTTGCGTCAACTGATACTTATCGTGTTTTTAGTTTCATTTCTTGGGCACCGTTTACATTCTTGCCTATTTTTATCGCAATTACGGCATCCAAGCATTTTAAAGTAAATACATATATTGCTGTCGCGATATCAATGGCACTTGTGTCACCTGATTGGACAACAATGGCATCAGAAATTGCTTCAGGAAAGCATTTAACATTTTTTAACATTCCATTAAGTGAAACAGTCTATACATCATCAGTTTTACCGCCACTTATTATGGTTTGGTTGTTGTCTTATTTAGAAAAATTTGTAGAAAAAAGATTGCCTGGAGTGGTTAAGCCATTACTTACTCCATTGATTTGTATGGTTATCATGGTTCCTGTGACTATTTTAGTATTTGGTCCGGCATCAGCTTTCCTTGCAAACGGTATCGCAAATGGTTATAACAGTCTAGTACAAGTTGCACCACCTCTAGCAGGTGCATTAATTGGTGGATTCTGGCAAGTAGTTGTTATTTTTGGGGTTCATTGGGGTATTACACCAGTTGTTATGGCAAACTTTGATATGTATGGAAGAGATTCATTCCAAGCGTTTCAAACCATTGCAGTCGTAGCACAAGTAGGAGCGGTTTTAGGTGTATTCTTGAAAACTAGAAACAAAGAACTTAAAGGAGTTTCTTTATCAGCCTTTATTACAGGTTTGTTCGGTATAACAGAGCCAGCCATTTACGGGGTAACACTTCGATTTAAAAAACCATTTATTTTTGGGTGTATATCCGGGGCAATCGGTGCGATAGTTGCTAGTTTCTTCAATCCATACTATTTTGCTTACGCTGGGTTACCAAGTTTATTAACGATTGTTAATGGAATTAATAGTGAGTTTCCAACTTCATTCATTGGCATCGTAATTGGATGTCTGATTGCACTTGTTGGTTCAGCAGCTTTAGTAATGATTTTCGGATTTGGTGAAACAAATGAAACAGATAAAGAGTTAAGTGAAGACATTGAAGGAAAAGTAAAAAAAGCACCATTAGTTAATTATGATATGCCAACACCAATTATTGGAGAAGTCATAGCATTAACTGATGTACCAGACGAAGTATTTGCTAGTGGTGCGATGGGATCTGGAGTTGCCGTTAAGCCAACTGATAATAAAGTTTATGCTCCATTTGATGGTGTTGTAACGATGGTAATTGATTCAAAACATGCCATTGGTTTAACGAGCGATACTGGCATCGAATTATTGGTTCATGTTGGATTGGATACAGTTAAATTGGAAGGAAAACCATTTAAATGTCATGTTATTCAAGGTCAATCTGTTAAAAAAGGTGACCTGTTATTAGAATTTAATGCAGAAGAAATCGAAGAAGCAGGTTATTCATTAATTACGCCAGTTATTATTACGAATTCTTTTGAATTTAAATCTATTCAAACAGAGGAAAATAATATAGTCAATGTGAACGATAGTCTTTTAAAATTTAATTAGAGGTGATAAAAATGGATAAAAACTTTTTATGGGGTGGCGCATTAGCTGCTCATCAATTCGAAGGCGGATGGAATCAAGATGGAAAAGGACCAAGTGTTATTGATGTTATGACAGCAGGCGCACATGGTGTACCAAGAGAAATTACAGAAACAATTGAGGTAGATAAATTCTATCCAAACCATGAAGCAATTGATTTTTACAATAGGTATAAAGAAGACGTAGCATTGTTTGCTGAAATGGGATTAAAGTGTTTAAGAACATCCATTGCGTGGTCACGTATCTTTCCAAATGGAGATGAAGACACACCAAATGAAGCTGGGTTACAATTTTATGATGATTTATTTGACGAGTTATTAAAAAATGGTATCGAGCCAGTTATTACATTGTCCCATTTTGAAATGCCATTGCATTTAGCTAAAGAATATGGTGGATTTAGAAATCGTAAAGTGATCGACTTTTTTGAAAAATTTGCGATTACATGTTTTGAGCGTTATAAGAATAAAGTAAAATACTGGATGACTTTTAATGAAATCAATAACCAAATGGATACTAATAATCCTATCTTTTTATGGACTAACTCTGGTGTAAGTGTGGCAGAGGGTGAAAATGCAAAAGAAGTCATGTATCAAGTTGCTCATAACGAATTAGTTGCTAGTGCTAAAGCAGTTATTGCTGGTAAAAAAATAAATCCTAATTTTGAAATAGGTTGCATGGTCTCTCATGTTCCAATCTATCCCTATTCATGTAATCCAGCTGATATTATGGCAGCTGAAGAAGCGATGCGTCAACGATTCTTTTTTGCTGATGTTCATGTACGTGGCTACTATCCAAGTTATGCCATGAAAGAATTTGAACGTGAAGGATATAATCTGGATATTCGCCCAGAAGATTTAGAAATATTAGCTAAGGGAACAGTTGATTATGTTGGTTTAAGTTATTATATGTCAACAGTTGTTAAAGCTGATGTGAATAACGATAACTTAGGTAATGTGGTGAATGGTGGATTACCAAATAGTGTAGAAAATCCATATATCGAAACAAGTGATTGGGGATGGGCAATTGATCCTGAAGGCTTGCGTTATGGTTTGAATCGCTTGTATGATCGCTACCAAATCCCATTATTTATCGTAGAGAATGGGTTTGGCGCAATTGATGAACTAACTGAAACAAATGAAGTTCACGATCAAAATAGAATTGATTACTTAGTGAAACATATTGAAGCTATTAAAACAGCGATTGATTATGATGGCGTAGAAATCATGGGTTATACACCTTGGGGGATTATTGATTTAGTATCCTTCACAACTGGTGAGATGAAAAAACGCTACGGAATGATTTATGTTGACCGTGATAATGAAGGAAATGGTTCGATGAATCGTTATAAAAAAGATTCGTTTGATTGGTATAAAAAAGTGATTGAAACAAATGGAGAAGAGCTTTAAATATATAAAACTATTAGTCTGTACTGGCTAATAGTTTTTTTAATAGCTATTAATTAACCTATTTTTTAAAGTGTGTTATCCTACTATATAAGAAGAGCTTCGTATAGGAGGAAAAAACATGGGAGACAATAAATCTGCCAAAACAAATCAGTCTGAAACCACATTTATTAAGTATATCAGTTGGATTGCAACCATTACAGCAATTCTAATGTATGTATCGTACATCCCACAAATAAGTAATAATTTAGCTGGAGATAAAGGTAGTCCTGTTCAACCCTTAGTTGCAGCAATTAACTGCTCACTTTGGGCGATTTACGGATTTAAAAAAACGCCACGAGATTGGCCGATTGTACTAGCAAATTTTCCGGGAGTCATTTTTGGGATAATTACTTTTTTAACCGCTTTGTAGTAAAAAAACGATTATTAAACCAAAAAATTTGAAAATTGACGTAAATTTGCCTTGAAATAGTTATAATATGAAAGAGTCTATGACTTAAGTAGTATTATATTGTTTCAGGGGGTTGGATCAATGGATATTTTAGAGATTACAAGTATCATTGGGACGATTGCTTTTTCGTTTTCTGGAGCACTTGTTGCCATAGAAGAAAAATATGATTTATTAGGGATTGCAGTATTAGGATTTGTCACGGCATTTGGTGGCGGTGCTTTAAGAAATTTGATTTTAGGATTATCAATGGATATTTTTTGGAGTCAGACAACACTGTTTTATGTGTCATTTGCAACAATTGGCATTGTTTATTTATTTCCGAAAAGGCTATCATCAATGAAAATGTTAGAACTTATTTCTGATGCAATCGGGCTAGCGGCATTTAGTATTCAAGGGGCTTTGTATGGATTAGGAATTAATGGTCATATAGGTCCTGTTATTATGGCGGCATTGTTGACAGGAACAGGCGGAGGATTAATACGAGATCTTCTTGCCGGAAAAAAACCAAGTGTGTTATGTGCTGAAATATATGGGAGTTGGTCGATTTTAATAGCAATCGCTCTTTATGTTTATCGTCCAACGCATTCATTAGTGTATCTTTTTATCATTGCATTAACAGTGTTACTAAGAGTTGTTGGGTTAACATATGATTGGAATTTACCGAAGTCTAAATTTAATAAACATGATGATGACAATAGCCACCCAACTCTAAAAATTGACTTATAAAACGTTGCGTGATATATTTTACAGATAATATAGACTAAAGACGTTATATAGAATCATAAAGTGTTAAGTTGAAAACAATTGATTGATTTTTCAATTGTTTTCTTTTTTTATGATGATTTTAGTAAAAAGGAGAGTCAAAAGTGAGTATTTTAGAGATTGATGACTTAAAGTATGAATTACCAGATAAGATGCTTTATGAAAATGGATCACTTCGTTTAAATAAGGGTGAACATCTTGGTTTAACAGGAAAAAATGGGGCAGGAAAATCAACTTTATTAAAAATAATTCAAGGTGAGATTATGCCTGATGAAGGTCGAATTGTTTGGCAAAATAATATGACGATTTCCTATTTGGAGCAACAATTAACCTATAGTGAAGGTGACACAATGTTTGATTATTTAAAGCAAGCATTTAGTCATTTATATAAAATGAGTGATGAAATCCAACAGATGTATGAAGAGTATGCCACAACGTATGATGATGAGTTACTTGAAATAATTGGGAAAAAACAAGAAAAACTTGAAGCCAGTGACTTTTATTCAATAGAAACACAAATCGAACAAGTTGCAAATGGACTAGGATTGACTGCAATTGGTTTAGATAAAGAAGTGGCTAAGTTAAGTGGTGGGCAACGTTCGAAAGTCAGTTTGGCAAAATTATTACTAGAAAAAGCAGACGTCTTTTTACTAGATGAGCCGACAAACTACCTAGATGTTTCACATATTGACTGGCTATCAGATTATTTAATTCAATTAGATAGTACCTATATCGTGATTTCTCATGATAGAGACTTTTTAAATAAAGTAACGACATGTATTTGTGATATTGATTACCATACGTTGACAAAATACAATGGTAATCTAGAAGCTGCGATGAAACAAAAACAAGCAAAAGCAGAACAACATCAAAGAGATTATGAAAAACAACAAAAAGAAATTGATAAATTGGAAGCTTATGTAAGAAAGTACAAAGCCGGAAGTCGTTCGAATATGGCAAAAAGTCGTGAGAAACAATTAAATAAAATTGATAGACTAGCTGCGCCACCAAGTGGTAAACCAGGTAAATTTGAATTTCCGTATGAAATGAGTCATAGTCATTTAGTTCTTGAAACAAATGATTTATCAGTAGGATATGAGTTTCCTTTATTAGAAGACATTAATTTCAGACTTCATAAGGGTGAGAAAATTGCGATTAAAGGATTTAATGGGATTGGTAAATCAACCTTATTAAAAACGTTAATCGGTGAGATAGATAAGCTATCGGGAACGATTGAAATTAGTCGTGACGTGAAGATTAATTACTTTTCACAAGATTTAAATTGGGAACACCCAAACCAGTCAGCAATTGATTGGTTACAAGTTGTTCATCCAAAACTATCTAATAAAGAAGTGCGTCGTGTTCTTTCTAAAAGTGGCATTAATGATGATAATATGAGTAAACCGTTATCCCAACTTAGTGGGGGAGAGCAGTGTAAAGTGAAATTGTGTCACTTGACTTTAATTAAGAGTAACTTATTAGTACTTGACGAACCAACAAACCATTTGGATCAACAAAGCAAAGATGCATTAAAAGAAACACTGAATCAATTTGAAGGAACTGTGTTACTTGTTTCTCACGAAATGGACTTTTTAGAAGATTTAGTAGATCAAGTTTATGATGTTGCGTTAGGAAAAATGATTTAAAAAGGAAGGCTTCGAGAAATCGAGGTCTTTTTTTATGCACAAAATTGTATTTTTTACTAATATTTGTACGGTTTTTGTTTTATCCAAGTGAAATAATTAATTAACAATACATTAAAATACGATTAGTGTTTGAAATAACTAGTTTATAAACGTTATATTAACAAAGTTTATAGAACCTATAAATAAAACCAATAGTAAGATAAAAAACAACAAATTGTATGCGTTTACATTAGTTGGTACAGTATGAGTGTAGTCACAAAGAAATAAATGAGGTGAATAAAAATGATAACAGTATCAATCGCCGGTGGTTCCCAACCAGAGATTTTAACGTTGGTAAACGAAGCGAAAAATCGTTTTAAAGAAAGTCTGAATTTTGTTGTGTTTGACCAAACAGAAGATATAGGAAATTCAGATACGTGGGAATATGTCCACTGTAAAGACGAGGCTGAAATAGTTCAAAAGGCAGTGCAATATGTAGCTGATGGACATGCTCAAATTCTCCTCAAAGGTATTATTCAAACACATACATTATTAAAAGAATTACTAAAAAAAGAGTATGGCTTAAAAACGCAATCTGTTTTATCACACGTTGCCATGGTAACAGTTCCTTCCAAAGATAAAACATTTCTGTTAACTGATTGTGCGATGAATATCACGCCAGACACTCAAACAATGATTGAAATTGTTGAAAATGTGAAATCTGTTGCACACAAAATCGGATTAGATCATCCGAAAATCGCGTTACTAAGTGCGGCGGAAAATTACAATCCAAAAATGCCATCATCGGTATTAGCGACTGAAGTAACTGAAGCATTTAAAGACGAAAAAAATGCCGCAATATTTGGACCAATTTCATTTGACTTAGCCATATCTAAAGAAGCAGTTGAACACAAACGATTCGTTGGACCAATTATGGGGGATGCGGATGTATTGGTTGTGCCACAAATAGATACAGGAAATAGTTTGTATAAATCACTCACACTATTTGCTGATGCTACAGTCGGTGGAACAATCGTCGGGACAAAAGTTCCAGTGGTATTGACTTCAAGAAGTGATACAACGGCAAGTAAACTTGATTCTTTAGAGTTTGCCATGAAACAAATTTAGAAAAGAGGTTTTTTGATGGAACATATATTAGTTATTAATCCTGGATCGACATCGACTAAGTTAGCTATTTTTTCAAATCATGAACAAATTGCAGAAGAAACGATTCGTCATACAGTCGAAGAAATTTCGCAGTTTGAAAATGTGATTAGTCAAACGGATTTTAGAGCAGAATTAATAAAAGAATTTATCACAAAACAACAAGTAGAAGACAGTTTAGTTGCTGTCGTTGGTCGTGGTGGGTTATTAAAACCAATACCAGGTGGCACGTATAAAGTAAACGAGGCTCTATTAAGTGACTTGATAGCTGAAAAATATAACACACATGCCTCTAACTTAGGGGCTATCTTAGCCAATGAGTTTGCAAAAGAATACGACATTCCAGCATTTATCGTAGACCCAGTAGTAGTCGACGAAATGGAACCGATTGCAAAGGTGTCAGGACTAAAAGGAATTAATCGTAGAAGTGTTACACATGCCCTAAATCAAAAAGCTGTTGCTCGTGTGACAGCAGAAGAATTAGGTAAAGAATATGAAACTTCATCTATGATTGTCGCTCATTTAGGCGGTGGGATTAGTGTTGGTGCTCATAAAAATGGGAAGATGATTGATGCTATAAACGGCTTAGATGGTGAAGGTCCTTTTTCACCAGAAAGAAGTGGGGAATTACCACTAGTTGATTTTGCCAATCTGATTGTTGAAGAAAATCTAACATTAGCTGATGTGAAAAAAATGATAGCAGGTAACAGTGGGCTGAAATCATATCTTGGGGAAACTGATTTAAGAGAAGTCGAAAAACGTATTAAAGCTGGCGATACTGAAGCAGCATTTTACGAAGAAGCCATGTCTTATCAAGTAGCTAAAAGTATTGCGGAAATGTCTGTTGTACTAAAAGGTGAAGTAGATAGCATCATCTTAACAGGCGGTGCCGTTTATTCAGACTCAATTCGTAAGCAAATTACTTCTCGTGTTGAATGGATTGCACCAGTTAAAGCTTTCCCAGGTGAGATGGAAATGCAAGCTCTATATGAAGGAGCATGGCGTGTACTAAAAGGAAAAGAAGAAGCAAAAGACTACGCTTTAGTGTAACAAATAGAAGGAGTGAAAAAGATGGCAGAACAAACAGACTTACTAATTTTAGGTGGCGGAACTGGTGGTTACGTTGCAGCAATTAGAGCAGCACAAAAAGGGTTGGATGTCACGATTGTTGAAAAAAGTAAATTAGGTGGAACATGTCTACATAAAGGATGTATCCCAACAAAAGCATTATTAAGAAGTGCAGAAGTATTTGACACAATCAAAGATGCACAGGAGTTTGGTATTGAGAATGTAAAAGACTTTTCTGTCGACTTTAAAAAAGTACAAGAAAGAAAACAAGGAATCATTAATCAACTTCATCAAGGTGTCGAAGGATTAATGAAAAAAAATAAAATCCGAGTTCTTGAAGGTGAAGGGGCAATTTTAGGGCCATCTATCTTCTCACCAGTTTCTGGAGCGGTTGCTGTGACATTTTATGATAAATCAAAAGAAGAAGAAATCATCGTCCCTAAAAATGTCATTATCGCGACAGGTTCATCACCGAAAACTTTACCTAATTTGCCATTAGATGAAGAATTCATTCTTTCATCAGACGGAATGTTAGAAATTGAAACATTGCCTAAATCAATTGCGATTGTTGGTGGTGGTGTGATTGGTGTTGAATGGGCGTCTCTATTAAATAGTTTAGGCGTTGAAGTAACCATTATTGAATTCTTAGATCGCTTGTTAATTAATGAAAGCCCAACCATTTCAAAAGAATTGAAGAAAAGTCTAGAAAAACGTGGTATTAAAGTACTTCTAAGTATCAAAGTATCTAAAGCAGACATCAAAGGTAAAGAAGTTGTGGTCGATATAGAAGGCCAAGATAGTTTAACAGTTGACAAAGTCATGGTTGCTATCGGACGCAAGCCGAATGTAAATGGTATTGGCTTACAAAACACATCAGTTAAGTTTGATGATAAAGGCATTCAAGTGAATGAGTTCTACCAAACAACTGAAGATCATATTTACGCAGTAGGAGATTGTATTGATACACTTCAATTAGCACACGTTGCAATGAAAGAAGGAGAAATTGCAGTTAGTCACCTTCTAGAAGAAGACGTTGACACAATCAACTACACAAATGTTCCACGTTGTGTTTATACAAATCCAGAAATCGCAAGTGTTGGGTACTCAAAAGATAATGTACCAGAAGGTGTGAAAGCAAAAGTTGGAACATTTAGTTTTGCTGGAAACGGAAAAGCACTTGTTTATGGCGGTGAAGGTGGATTTGTTGAAGTTATAAGAGATGAAGAAACGGATGATTTATTAGGTGTATCCATTATTGGTCCACATGCAACAGATTTAATTTCTGAAGCAAGTACTTCTATTTATTTGGATGCAACACCAATTGAATTAGGGGAGGCGATTCATCCACATCCAACATTGTCAGAAGCAATTCAAGAAGCAGCACTCGATACATATAAAAAAGTAATTCATAAATAAAGGAAAGGTTGATGAAAAATGAAAACGTTAAAAAAATCAGGTTTAAGTAAAGAAGAAATGATACAAGCTTATTACGAGGTTAAAAGAGGTCGTCGTTTAGATGAACGTTTATGGCAATTAACTCGTATTGGTAAAACGTCATTTAACATTTCAGGACAAGGAGCAGAAGTTGCTCAAGTTGCAATGGCTATGGCTTTTGAACATGATAAAGATATTTTCTTACCATATTACCGTGATATGACTGCTTGTTTAGTATGGGGGATGACTTCTAAAGACATTATCTTAGGTTCATTTGGTAAAGATGCAGACCCTTCTTCACATGGTCGTCAAATGCCTAACCACTATGGTTCAAAAGAACATAATATCGTGTCATTTGCTTCTACTGTAAGTACACAAATGCCTTTAGCAACTGGTGTAGCATATGCAGCGCAATTAGAAGGAAAAGACTATATTGCTATAACAACAACAGGGGAAGGGTCAGCTAACCAAGGTGAAGTACAAGAAGCAATGAACTTTGCTGGAGTTAAGAAATTACCAGTTATCTTCGTGGTAGAAAATAATAACTATGCGATTAGTGTTCCGATTGAAGAACAATATGCTAACGAGAACATGTCTGATCGTGCTCATGGCTATGGATTTGAAGGAATCACTGTTGATGGAAATGACTTTACAGAAGTTTACTTAACATTTAAAAAAGCAGTTAAAGATGCTCGTAGTGGTAAAGGTCCAAAATTAATCGAATTGAAAGTATACCGTTTAACTTCTCACTCTGCAGATGATGATCAAACGATTTACCGTTCTAAAGAAGACATCGAAAAAATGAAAGAAAGTGACCCAATTGATGTATTTGAAAAACAGTTAATCGACGAAGGTTACTTAACTCAAGCAGAGATGGATAAAATGGATGAAGAAATTCGCGCTGAAATCGACAAAGCAACTGACGAAGCAGAAGTAATGCCAGATCCAGCTCCAGAATCATTATTAGACGAAGTATACGCGAAATAATTTTAGGAAAAAGAGAGGAATGAATGACAATGGCTGAAATGACATATTTAGAGGCAATTAATTTAGGAATATCTGAAGAAATGGCTCGTGACGAAAAAGTAGTAATCTTTGGTGAAGACGTAGGTGGAGATAAAGGTGGCGTGTTTGGTGTAACAAAAGGTTTAGCAGCCAAATATGGAGATAACCGCTGTTTTAACACACCATTAACTGAAGGCTTGATTGGTGGATTAGCTGTTGGTTTAGGTGTTATGGGATACCGTGCAATTGGAGAATTCCAATTTGCTGACTACATTTTACCAGCTACAAACCAAATTTTATCTGAAGCAAGAACAATGCGTTACCGTACTAAAGGTGATTGGACAGCGCCAATTGTTTACCGTACGCCTTATGGTGGGGGAGTTCGTGGTGGATTATATCACTCTCAATCAACTGAAAAAATCTTTGCAGGTCAACCAGGATTACGAGTGGTAACACCATCAAATCCATATGATGCAAAAGGAATGATTAAGGCAGCGATTCGTTCAGACGATCCAGTTATCTTCTACGAACACAAGCGTCTATATCGTTTGTTAAAAGCAGATGTTCCAACTGATGATTATATTGTACCAATCGACAAAGCAAACGTTGTTCGTGAAGGTAGCGACATTACAGTAATTAGTTATGGAATGATGTTACAATACGCTATTTCTGCAGCTGAAAAACTAACTAAAGAAGGTATTGATGCAGAAATTGTTGACGTTCGTTCATTGTATCCATTAGATAGAGAAACACTAGTTAACGCGGCTAAGAAAACTGGAAAAGTTTTATTAGTAACAGAAGACAACAAAGAAGGAAGTATTATGAGTGAAATCGCAGCAATGATTTCTGAAGATGCGTTATTTGATTTAGATGCACCAATCAAACGTTTAGCTGGTCCTGATGCACCAAGTATGGGATACGCTTTAACATTAGAACGTGAATTCTTAGTAAATGAAGACCAAGTAATCGAAGCAATGATAGAATTGGCAGAGTATTAAAAATTTAGGAGGAAGTTAGTTATGGCTATTAAAGAAATTAAAATGCCCAATTTAGGGGAAAGTGTTACAGAAGCAAGTGTTGTTTCATGGATTGTTAAACCAGGTGACACAGTAAAAAGATATGACCCATTAATGGAAGTTGTATCAGACAAAGTAACGACTGAAATTCCTTCAGACTTTGCTGGTGTTGTGAAAGAAACATTAGTTGAATTAGATGTAGATGTTCCAATCGGTACCTCTTTAATGACGCTTGAAGTTGAAGGCGAAGATGATTCAACACAAGAAGTTGAAGAAGTGAAAGAGGAAGTAAAAGAAGAAGTAATCGCATCTTCACCTGAGCCAAAAGCGAAAAAAACTGTTAATAAAGCAGCAGGACGTTTCTCTCCGGCGGTGGTTCGTTTAGCGCAAGAAAAAGGCATTGATTTAAATGACGTTGAAGGTACTGGAAAAGATGGACGTATCACTCGTAAAGATATTATGAACTTTGATCCAGCTAAAGTAGTTAGATCAGAGCCAGTTGTTGAAGAAACAGTTATTAAAGTTGAAGAAACAACAACAGCACCAAAATCAGAAACAACAGCACCAGTTGCAACATCAACTGCTTCTCAAGACGTTGTACCGGCTGATGGTGTAAGAAAAGCAATCGCTAAGAAAATGGTACAAAGTGTTAATGAAATTCCTCATGCTTGGATCATGGTCGAAGCTGATGTAACAAACATTGTTAATTTACGTAACAAAACAAAAGATGAGTTCAAGAAAAATGAAGGGATGTCTTTAAGCTTCTTCCCATTCTTTGCTAAAGCTGTTGTACAAGCAATGAAGAAAAATCCAAAAATCAACACATCTTGGGATAATGGAAACATTGTTTACCATAAAGACATTAACTTATCAATTGCTGTGACAACTGACGAGCATTTATATGTTCCGGTAATTCACAATGCTGATAATTTATCTCTAGCTGGTATTGCCAAAGAAATTAACCGTCTAGCAACTGATGTAAGAGATGGCAAATTGCAAGGAAAAGATATGCAAGGTGGCACATTTACATTGAACAATACTGGTACTTTAGGATCAGTTCAATCAATGGGAATCATCAATCACCCACAAGCAGCTATCTTACAAGTTGAATCAATTAATAAACGTATTGTTCCAACTAAAGATGGTGGATTCAAAACAGCAGATATGGTTAACCTATGTCTGTCAATCGACCACAGAATTTTAGATGGACAACAAGCAGGTCAATTCTTAAGAGATGTGAAAGAAAACCTAGCTAACTTCTCATCTGAATCTGATATCTACTAAAAAACTATCATTATCTATTAAACTGTCATGTAAAGAATTAGATTTCTCAATTTACTTTGGGAAATCTCCTTCTTTCTTTAAGTAAGTGCAATCATTCTCAAACTAATTTAAAAATAATATTAATAGGAGTTTTTGATATGACAAAAACAGAAGAAACAAAATTAACCCCACGCCTATTTCTTAATAAGGTTTTAGCAGGTACAGCTCAAGGTACGATTATTGCCTTGATTCCAAACGCGGTATTAGGAGCAATTTTAAAATATTTCTCACAATATGACATTATACAAATGATTATCCATGCAGGACTTATTTTCCAATTAGCGACACCACTAATTATTGGGGCGTTAATTGCTCATCAATTTGGTCTTAGTCCGGCAAAAATGATGATAGCAGGTGGTGCAGCATTTGCTGGATCAGGTGTGATTAAATTTAATACTGAAGTGAGTTCGTATGTTGGAGCTGGAACAGGTGACATCATTAATATTATGATTACAGCTTCTGTCGCTGTTTTAATGATGCTATATATTGGAAGTAAATTTGGTTCTGTTGAAATTATTGCGATGCCTATTGTTGTAGGGATTGGTGCTGGTTTAATTGGTATGTTAACTTATCCATTCGTGACACAAATCACTGTAGCAATTGGAAAATTAATTAATAACTTTACTGATTTCCAACCAATCGTGATGAGTATTTTAATTGCGTGTTCTTTTGCGGCACTAATTATTTCACCAATCACAACAGTCGGAATTGGTTTAGCCATTGGATTAAACGGTGTATCAGCCGGTGCAGCCGCTATGGGAATAGCAGCTACAACGATTGTATTAGTTATCAACTCATGGAAGATTAATGAGTCAGGTGTGACATTAGCTATTGCATTAGGTGGAATGAAAATGATGATGCCTAACCTATTTAAATACCCAATCATATTAGTGCCAGTGTTATTTACAGCGGTGATTTCAGCAATCCCAGTTGCATTATTAAATGTATCTGGTACACCACAATCAGCTGGTTTTGGTTTAGTTGGTCTTGTTGGACCACTAGCATCACTTGATTCAGGATTAAATATATTCCTATTAATTATTTGCTGGTTCTTAGTTCCAATTGCTGCTGGATTGTTATCTAAATTTATCTTTGAAAAAGTTTTAAAACTTTATGATAGCAAAGTAGTCTTTGCTTACCAAGGTTAGTTTTGCTTAATTGCTTGTATGAAGTCTTCTATATCAGAAGTGATATTAAAGTCTTTTCTTAAAGCAATACCAATTGGAAAATGAGCATATCTATCTTTAAGAGGAATCCACTTAACATTGTCACTTTTTCCAACAATTTCATATTCAATCGGTAACAAGCAGATGGAGTCGTTTTTTTGCAAACTATGGATTAAAACTTGCAGATCATCATTTTGCAAAATAATGTTAGGTTCGTATCCAAAGAAACGACTTCTTTCTAGTAGTAAACGGCCAATCATATACTTCGTTGATAGAGATGAAAAACGTTGGCCTTTTAAGTCATTGAACGTCAATTCATGTTTTTTAGATAATGGATTATTTTCAGGAACAACGACATAAACGTTATAACCTTTTGTTGTTGTTTCTAATGGCTCTATATTTATTTGTTCTGGATGATTATTTGGAAAAGAGATTAAACCAATATCAATTTCCTTATTTTTAAGTTTAGTTTGTAATTCAGGTGATCCATCTTGAATGATATTTAAATCTATGTATGGATGCGTTTGCAAAAATATTGAAATTTCTTTCATAAACTGTACAGAGAATAGGGTCGTTAAACCAATCTTGATTCGTTTTTTTTCAGTTCGATCATTCATTTGATGAAGGTCTTCAATTAATTGGTCGAACTGTTCAACGATATCAACCCCTTTTTCATATAAGTAAGCCCCAGAAGTTGTTAATTGGAAGGGTTCATCAGTATGAACAAATAATGATGTATTTAATTCGCTTTCAAGTTTTTTTATAGAAAGTGACAAAGTTGGTTGTGTGACAAATAAGTTTCTTGCCGCACTTGATAAGTTACGGGTTTGTGTAATCTCAATAAAATACTTTAATTGTTGAATATTCATAGTTGGACCTCTTTTCAAAATAGTGTTCATATTATTAAATATACGTTTATTAAATTAAATAAATAATACAAAACAATACATTTGTAAACGATTTATACTTATAATAACATAAAGATTGAAAAATATTAATAAGAATAATTGGAGGAATTATAGATGAATATAGTTATTGCAGGTGCTGGAGCAATGGGAAGTCGTTTTGGTATTATGTTAAAACAGGCAGGAGAAAATGTGATCTTAGTTGACGGTTGGCAACAACACATTGACGAGATTAACCAAAATGGATTAAAAGCTAATTTTAATGGTCAAGATGTAACAGAATTCATTTCTGCATATAATCAAAATGATTTATCAGATGTTGATTTCTCAGCAGATTTAGTTATTTTATTTACAAAAGCAATGCAACTAGATAACATGCTTCAATCACTTGATAACATGTTAGGCAAAGATACAATTGTACTATGCTTATTAAATGGTATCGGTCATGAAGATGTGATTAAAAAATATGTTGATTATGATAATATTCTACTAGGTAATACAATGTGGACAGCTGGAATGGAAGGTCCTGGTAAAGTGACTCTCTTTGGTAATGGAAGTGTTGACTTACAAAACTTAGGTGAAGGCAAAGAAGATGTGGCACAAAAAGTAGCTGATGTGTTAACGAATGCTGATTTAAATGCACGCGTATCTTCAGATATTCTAACGTCAATTTATCGTAAAGCTTGTGTGAATGGTACGATGAATGGTTTATGTACAATCCTTGACTCAAATATGGCAGACTTTGGTGATACATCAGTTGCTAAACCAATTGTACAAAAAATTGTATCTGAATTCTTAGCTGTAGCAAGAGCAGAAAATGTCTTTTTAGATGAAGAAGCAGTGATCGAACAAATCAATGGTTGTTTTAACAGAGAAACAATTGGATTGCATCACCCATCAATGTATCAAGATTTGATTATTAATAATCGTTTAACTGAAATTGATTACATCAATGGTGCGATTGTACGTAAAGGTAAAGAATACGGTATTCCAACCCCTTACTGTGAGTTTTTAACGCAATTAATTCACTCGAAAGAAGAAATCGTAGAAGCAAAATAAAATATAATGCATCCTAAACTTTTAGTATAATATAAAGG
>SKEY01001539.1_pt2 | contig 26813 bp, 18 predicted proteins | sample 4843871 | NCBI WGS metagenome assembly SKEY01 (sample SAMN11008797, study PRJNA524170) | human gut metagenome | biome: Human fecal sample; material: Feces; isolation source: fecal sample from pouch patient p36 | host: Homo sapiens | place: Israel: Tel-Aviv | collected 2016-12-04 | reverse complement strand
GCTTGTTGGAGGTGTGGAACAGGTGGGCGCCGTACTTGTGGATCTCCGCGCCGGTCTCCTCGTCCATATACGAGTAGGCGTTGCCACCGATGTGATCGCGGATGTCGATGATGTGCACGCGGGCACCCGTATGCTCCACCGCCTGCTGCGCGACCGTCAGACCAAACAGGCCCGCACCGACAATTACCAGGTCGGGGTATTCAGTAGAACTCACCATGCGCAATAACCTTTCAGTGTCAATCTATCAGTTATTATGTTCGATTTCCGAGAGATTATCTTACTCACCCAACTGCAAATCGACCAAAGAGCAATGAACGCCTGCACAGCATATCTATATCTGTTTCCTAGGAACATTCGCGGAGCAAAGATCAAGCACGCCCGCGCAAGCGCCAAATTGTGTAGGCGGCGAGGGTGATGCCGTCTGCGATGCTGCCAGCGGCAATCATCTGGTCCATAGTCTGTACGGAGCACCATGTGAGGTGCGACAGTTCCCAGTCACGTCCCGCATCCGGCGTCACTTCGGAAACGTTCAGACCGACCACGGCAATCGAATCTTTCATCACACCCGTGTCCGCATGCATACGTTGCAACACCGCCGCGGAATCGGCATCCGCATGGAGCCCGGTTTCCTCATGGAATTCACGCAACGCGGTTTGCTCGGGTGTCTCTCCCGGCTCTCCCATGCCTCGCGGAAATTCCCATTCCCATGATTCCGTGGAGACCCGCCAGTGGCGAGCCAGCAGCACGCGCCCATCACGCTCCGCGACGCATACTGCCCCAGGACGAGCACCCTTGACCGAAGCATAATGCACGGCGAAATGATTCCCTGTCGCAACGTCTTCCAGTGCCACTTGGGTAACCGCAAAATCGGCACCGCCCTGCTCTTGGTACATGACCTTCTTACCCAGAACCTTTAGCGGCGGCTCGCCGTCATGTACTGCGTCATCGCGAATCACTTCGTCAGCCACCGCGCCATTGGATATAACACCGCTCGATGCCCCGCCATCGCGCCCCACCGGTAACGCATTAACTACCATTTCGGCCACCTACCACTTTCGCCATTGATCATTACTATTATCCCCAAGCGCTGCTACCGCACCCACAGCCCGCGCTACTCCAAATACACCACGGTCTTAAAACTCGACCTCACACCCAGCAGCCATTTCGCGATATCGATAAGATTCGGCACAATGCCGATGAACCACGCCACCATCACCACGAGCCATATCGGCGATTTACCGTTGAACCACACGTTGTCCGACAACGCAGAAAGCAATGCCAACACACCCGCCACCAACGCACTCCATAACATATCTATGCCGTCACCCTTCAGGCTCTTCTGCTGGCACGCCTGCTCCACCGCATAGGCCACATTGCGCGTATTAATCTTCTGAATTCGCTTGCTCGTATCGGCATTGCACTTGCGCCATGCCTCAATAACCGGCTGGCTTTGATAGCAGAACGTCGCAAACAGCACGAACGGCATCTTGCCCAACTGCTTGGTAATACTACCGTTAAGTACCAGCGACGACCTGCTCGACCTGTCTCCAGCCAGCCGTGCAAACGAGTTATTCGGCGCGCTCACCGCTACCAAATACGCGCCAAGATGCTGCGCCATGGTTTTCTGGTACACGAATTGATACCAGTCTCGCAACAACTGACGAGACATTTCAGGCTTCTCGACTTTGCCTACTTTGCCGACCGACTTACCGAACCATTTGCCAGTCGACCCATCAACCGACTCATCAACCGTCTCTTCATCCGTCTCGGTTTCTCGCAGCGCTGGCTTGCCTTCCGGCAGTTCAACCGCCCTATCAATGCACATACGCGCATCAGTACGCTTCGGCATCTTCGCAATCGCCTGCAATGTCTGTGCAAACGTCACCGTCGTATCATTGCCGCCGCTCGACCCCGTATTCGCCGCGCCCGCCAAGTCCCGCAAATGGAACTGTTTGCGCAATACCTCCGCACAATCGCGCGCATTGGCTTCAAAATATGGGACGAAACCCTTACTTTTCGTCAGTTCTTTGACCGAAGCATCATTCTGGTTCTCGTAAAGCACCAGACCCTGTTTTTCCGCGTCGATCCATTCCTGCCAACGTTGCCCGAGGAACCGGCACCGATCCTCAATAGCCGCGCCATACCAGTCACTCGCATCACCGTCAGCTTCAGCACCGTACAGCAACTGTGCATACATCTCCGCGATGATGGTTGACTTCAGCTCTCCTGTTTCGTGAGCATGTTTCAGCCGATTGGTGAACTCGGTATAGAACCGACTATTTAGCCCCAGCGCTTGATTCCACGTGACCGTGGTGCCGAACACACAGTATTCCAGCGGCCGAACGGTCAGTTGTTCCTCAGTTCCCGCACACACAAGGTCCTCGGGAAGAATGGTTTCGTTTTCCTGTTCCGCTGCCTTTTGCGCGTCTTCTTTCACGTCTTCGATGCTCTTAGTGGTGAACGCCACCAAGCAGTCCTCCAGAGTCGGATGCCGGCCGGAGACGATGATCGCCGGACCATCCTTATACGACTTTCCCAGCACACCATTGACCGCCGTGGGGCCGAGAGCCAAGAAGAACAGACCATCCAGCAACTGCGCTTCGGTCAGCATGATTTTGGGGCAATACATATATGCGGTGCGCACAATACCCGCAAAATGCGTTGCGATGTCTGTGTAGTCGTTGAGCAACCGCTCGCAGGGGCGATACGTATCGGTCCTGCACCACAGATTACGAATCGATGGATACGCAGGGTACTGCTTCACAAGGTCATTCCACTCTTGGCTCTGCTCAGTGGAATCGAAGTTCGTGATCATCGTTGCCCGTAGCGATTGCCTCTTGCCCATACGCCTAGTCTAGGCACATCATTGGCGCACAGGCACATTACCATCTCGTGCAGTTGCTAGACGAGCAATTAGACACCGGGGTAAAAATCATCAGATATCGATGCCAATGCATCAATGTCATATTCTCTCATGGTTGATGAATATTCCTCTCCCAGAGGGAATTGCTTCGAAATATCAACAGGGCTTAACCCACTTTTTCGCATCAACGCACGTTTAACCAAATAAGCGAAACGTGGGCATTCTGCACGGGTCAATCGGTCGGCAAAATCGGGAACTCCGTCGGGACATTTTTTAGACCAATACTGCAACTCACAAGTAACAGCTTGGTCCAACAGTACTGCCGACGACTCAGCCAAATCACAGAAAAAATCATCGGCAGTACATACGGAGTAAGGAAGGCCATCTAACTGGCTCTCGTCAAGCGATGCATACAGCTTTCGATCATTCGTCAGCAACACCGAACAATCATTATCTACTGCGGCAGCATGAAGATGCAAGTCGTTTGGATCCGCGCCCATGTAATCAGCTTGTGCCCGCTCACAATCATAGTGATCCACGACATGAACCAGTTCACGTATTTGATTAACGAGACCGTTTACCTCATCGCCGGAACGTTTCGGATTGCTTCGCCGATAGTGATAAACGACTTCAGCGAATACGTCTTCACTGGAGAAGAGATCGAACATCTGAATCTTGCTGGTCGACAGAGCGAAAAGCCAATCTCGAATAGTGCGAGAATACAGAATGTTCGCATCCACAAAAACGCGTTCCATCCCGACATCCCTTCGTTGCTGACTTGTTCAGCCACGAATATACCACTCAGACTTAATCTTCCAACTCGTCCAGAGAACCACGCACGGCAAGGAAATGCTCCCTCTTAATTTCCTGTTGCTTGTCTCTGTATTCAAGAACATCGTTGAGCAGGAAACGATGATGAGCGCCCACCTTATGAGAGGGCAGCTCCCCTTCACGAACCAATTTCAACAAAGTGGGTCGAGAAATTCCAAGCATTTCCGCCGCAGCTGTGGTCCGCAATTCCTTTGGTGTGGTTGAAATGACCACACGAGAGCCCTTGCTCAGACTCTCCAACACGGTCGTCACAATGACAGAAACATCTTTAGGTAAATCTACATTGCGTCCATCAACATTCAACGCGATATTTGCACGGATATCTTTTATATCGTCTACAGTTTGTTCGATATCACGCTGACTCTCGGAGTCCACCAGAATAGTAAGCTCACGATCACGAGACAAAACTTCCATAAGTACACTCCTTTCTCTCTTTGCACTCAATAAGCGTGAAGACAAACCAGTCAGGCTCGGCGCGCTTTACACTTACAACTGAAAGCTACACTTGTAAGTGTAAAGCGCGCCGAGGACATTTGCGCGGTATTTACAGGAATACGCCTACGGCTAAAAGAGGTAAAGAATTACCGTGCAGCCATCAAATACAAATATATTCTGCTACCGCACTCATGCAAGCCTCAGGTTACGATGAGTGGCTATGAGCAATTCCGCACAGGCCTCCGATTCAGCCAACGAAGCAGCCAACAACCCAGCCAACGGACCATCGTTTATGCCGCAGCACATTCTGGTAACCGGTGGCGCAGGATTCATTGGCGCAAACTTCGTGCACTGGGTGGCGCGTAACCATCCGCAGGTCCATATGACTGTTCTGGATGCGCTCACGTATGCCGGCAAGCGCGAGAATCTCGATGGCGTGCCGGCCGCGAACCTGACCTTTGTGCATGGCAATATTTGCGATGCCGAGCTTGTGGAATCCCTGCTTTCCGGGCTGAACCAACGCTCAGCAGCCGCAGTACCCCCGATTGACGCCATTGTGCACTTCGCCGCCGAATCGCATAACGATAATTCGATTCTCGATGCCTCCCCATTCCTCAATACGAACGTGACCGGCACGTACGTGTTGCTCGAGGCCGCCCGCCGCCACGATATTCGATTCCACCACATCAGCACCGACGAAGTGTATGGCGATCTGGCTCTGGACGAACCGCGCAAATTCACCGAGCTCAGCCCTTACAAACCATCCAGCCCGTATTCGGCGTCCAAGGCCGCCAGCGACCACTTGGTGCGCGCCTGGCACCGCACGCACGGACTCAAAACCACCATCAGCAATTGCAGCAATAACTACGGCCCCTACCAGCATGTGGAGAAGTTCATCCCCCGCCAGATCACGAACATTCTTGCCGGCATTCGCCCGAAACTCTACGGGCAAGGTCTGGCTGTGCGCGACTGGATCAGCGTGGAAGATCACTGCAGTGCCATCTGGACGATTCTCACCCAAGGCTGCATCGGGGAAACCTATCTCGTGGGAGCCAATGGCGAATACAACAACATTGATGTGTTGCGCATGATTCTGAAGCTCATGGGTCGTGACGCCAATGACTTCGACCATGTGAACGACCGCCCAGGTGGCGATAAGCGCTATGCCATCGACGCCACCAAACTTCAGACCGAACTCAGTTGGGAACCAAAGTACACCGATTTTGAGGAAGGTCTGGCCGCGACCATCGACTGGTACCGCGCGCACGAAAGCTGGTGGATGCCGGATAAAGCCGGAACCGAGGAGAAGTACCGCAAACAAGGGCACTGATAGGTTGCTCAACGTTTTTTCACAGCAAAGAAAACGAAGCCCTGAGCACGCCGACAATTCCCATGGTGCGCTCAATGGAGTCCCTACCCGGGCTAGGTTGCAGTCTCTCCGATGCGCATCCTCCGATGCACGCCATCTGATACCGGCAGTATGTACGCGGCCGAACGAGACTCCCGCGTACTTACTGCCGTTTCCCCCAGCCGCGAACGCAATGCGCCACCGCCGTCCCGCACACCCCAACCACCCTTCCCGTGAACGCTCAGTGAATTTGGGCGGGTTCTAGTGAACGTCGCAACACCTGATTCTCCCCATCGGTCGTTCAGGTGTTGCGACGTTCACTAGAACTCGCCCTTTCTGTCCAGTGGTAACGGGGAGGGGAAATCACTTCGTTCATTCCCAAAAGCAGTCAGGCATTGGTAGACGGCACCATCACTATGCTGATCTGGCTGACGGTTATCTGCCTGATACTGCAATTCGTTGACGGCCGCCGTTGTGTCATCCCATTCCACTGGTGGCGTCCGTTCCGCAATGTGAAAACGATTATTGGCAATGTCACCCGCATTATCGCAGCGGCAATGAGCATCACGCTGCTGTGCTCGTTCACATGGACGCTCAGTGTTCCAGGAGCTTGGGGATATGAGTGGGCGAAGTCTTGGGGCGATGCGCCACAGCTATGGAACGCCGAGGGCGACGCGGCAAACAACGGTCCCATCATCAATTTCCTGCGCCTTACGCATCCGAAAATCATGGATAAGCCCGAGGGGTACAGCCAGGAAACGATGGAAGAGCTGGCCAAGAAATACAGCTCCGAGGCAAACCAGATTAATGGAACGCGTGCTAATAACCTCACCGATAACACCGTCATCATGATTCTTTCGGAGAGCTTCTCCGACCCAACACGCGTGCCCGGCATCGCCTTGGCCGAAGACCCAATGCCCAACATCCGCGCCCTGAAAGAAACAACCACCTCCGGTCTGATGCTCTCCCCGGGTTTTGGCGGAGGCACCGCGAACATCGAGTACCAGTCGCTCACCGGATTGGATCTTGCCCTGTTTGACGACTCGATGCAATCCATGTACCAGGAGCTCGTCCCGCATCAAAAGAACCCATTCGCGTGGAATCAAATCTGGAATGCCGAATACGGCAAATCCGGTTCCGTGGCATTCCACTCGTATTACAAGAACATGTATCTGCGTGACGTGAACTACAAGAAGTTCGGGTTCAACAAGTTCTACACGCTGGACAGCAAACCAGCGATCACGCACCAAGACAGAACCGACAATTCTCCGTATGTCAATGATGCAGCCTCATACCAGAACATCATCGACCAACTGAACAAAGAGGAACACCCTCAGTTCCTGCAGCTCGTCACCATGCAGAATCACATGCCCTATGACAACTGGTACTTCAACAACCAGTTCGAACAGGCGAACGTCACCGAAAACCTGAATGATTACGAACGTGGACAAATCAATACCTATGCAAAGGGCGTGAGCATCACCGATCAGGCAACAATCGACTTCCTGAACCAGCTGAATGCCATGGACAAACCCATAACCGTGATTTTCTACGGTGACCATCTGCCCGGCTCCTATCAGACTGCCGCAGCAGATAAAAACAATACATTGGCATTGCATCAAACCGATTACTTCATCTGGTCGAACCAGGCATCAGCCTCAGCTGGCGTAAAACTCGATGCTAGCAACACTGCATACACGTCTCCGAATTACTTCATGGAGATGGCAGCCGAACACATGAACGCCAAGGTGTCCCCATATCTCGCATTCCTTACTCAGACACGAACCGATATCCCCGCATTGGAACGACTGGTGATCGGCGCGGGCGGCTTCGACACCGACACGTCCACAACATATCTGGACGAAAACGGTAACGCGGTCAAACGCAAGGCACTGTCCAAGCAAGCCAAGAAAACCCTGCACGACTACGAACTTATCCAATACGACATGACTGCCGGTAAGGGGTATCTGAACGATACCAACTTCTTTGCAGTGAAGTGATTAATGAGAGTACTTCAATCACAATTAATCCATTATTATTGACTATATGACAGATAACCAACAAATAACCCAGTTCACCGAGCTTCCGATAATGGATGAGAAATGTACAGGAACATATATCACGCAACGACCAAAAATCATATATGACACTATTGATGGAACAATACATAGAAAATCAGTCCGCATACCCGCCGCAAAACGCCCTTCAGCTCTCGAACCAGGGCAAATACCTATAATTTGGCATTACACAACACTCGATGTACTGGAGAGTATACTCAAAACTAATAGCATATGGGCCAGCTCATTGAACTCTCAAAATGATACTCAAGAATTCAGCTATGGTATAGAATTGTTTCACAGCGAAGCAACGAAGCTATACGAATCACGTTTTATTTCACCGAAAACAAAAGAATTGGTTCGGGATGCTATACGAACAGTTGACAAAATCGATATTACACATTGTTTTTCTATCAGTGCTTGCCTAGAACGCGATAGCACAAAGTTATGGTCTTCCTATGCTGATGTAATAGATCCTGTCTCCATCGGGTTTTCCGCCTATGCTGCTTTAACTCCACGACAACATCCTGCAACGCATAAAGCTAACGATTTCTTTAAAGGAGAATGGAGGAAGGTAATATACGACATCAATCAACAACGTATTTTCATCAGTGAAATATTCGGTTTGATTGACGAGATGCACAACAGGGAGGAGAATCCGGTTATCTATAGAAAGAAACTTCACACTGTCTCACAAACCATTCTATGCGCAATCGCATTCCTTAAAAGTCCTGATTTCAGTCACGAAGAGGAGGTGAGATGTGTGTTTCTCAATGAAAAAGATGGAATTCTCTACAGAAATGGCGCTTACGGAAATACTCCATATATTGAGGTCATATCATCATATGCTACTGACGATAATACTAAACATGAACGACATAACGAATCACTTCTACCTATAGTTAGTATAGTTGTCGGAAATTCTATCAATGACAATATACAGAAAATAAAACAACTTCTCAACAGGTACGGATACACACATGTCACTGCGGAGAAAACAAACTGTCATCTTCGAGCAAAAATGGGATAAGCTATTTTACTATTTACATACAACGATAGATGATTACGAATCAATATGAGAACTATAAATAAAGACATAATACACAATCCATCTATTCATATTATCTCTTCTATTGTGACATTCACTAGTCGGTAGCGCAACAGCCACATACGCTATACTGAGTATGTCCATATAATAGATTGTGACCGCGGGCTACTAGGACTTAGCAATCCATCGCCGAACCCGCATCACGCTAAACAGCAGGCAGCAGGTAAGAACATCGTGACCGCTCAGCAACAGCCACCGCGTATTAAGATTTTCGTTTCAGCTCACAAACCAGCGGCATTCCCTGATGGTGCCAGCATCTTACCAATTCAGGTGGGCGCCCAGAACGCACCCACAATGTTTAAAGAAACCCTGCACGATAATGATGGCGAAAACATCTCCTCCAAGAACCCTATGTACTGTGAGCTGACGGCTCAATACTGGGCTTGGAAGAACGCCGATGCCGATTATTATGGTTTTTGCCACTATCGCCGATACTTCGATTTCACCAACACTCCTCATCGGGAAAACGACTATGGCGAGATCATGGACTCGTTCATCGATGCCCATTCCATCGCGGAGTATGGGTTTGACGACACTTCAATCGCTCTAGCGGTGGATGGCTGGGACGTTATCACCTCTCCCCGCAATGACGTGCGTCGTATCGGCGGTTTCCGCAATCTCAAAGAGCATTGGGATGCCGATAGGCATCTCCGCATGAAAGATCTGCGTCACATGTACGACATACTCATCAAGCGTCACCCTGATTACAAAGAAGACGCTGATACCGTATTGAACGGTCGCGAAGCCGCGTTTTGCAACATGTTCATCATGCGTAAGTCCATCTTCAATGAGTACTGCGAATGGCTTTTCCCCCTATTAGACGAATTCACCGAAGGCTGGGAACACTCTACTGTAGACGTACAAACGCTACGCACACCTGGACATCTCTCAGAGCGTTTATTGAATATTTTCCTCGCTCACAAACAACGTGTTGGTGCAAACTGGAAAATCAAACAACTGCAGTGCGTACACTTCACTGATCCCGCTCCAATAGAAGCTCTGGAGCCTCTGGACGATAACCCTCGATTCACTGTTCCTGTGGTATTCGCCGCCGATGATGCCTACGTGCCGATGTTGACTACCACTATCTACTCGGTGCTCAGTAACGCAAATACAGAGCGCCGCTACGATGTGATCGTGCTCGAACGCGACATTACTGCCGAGAACAAGCAGACTATGCTCACCTTCTTCGAGCAATTCACGAATGCCACCATCCGTTTTTACGATGTCAGCCGCATCATCGCCGGCTATGACCTGACTACCGATGAGAGCACAACAGCACACATCACTCAGGAAACTTACTATCGCTTCGTCATTCAGCAAGCGCTACCCTTCTACTCAAAGATTCTGTATTTGGATTCTGATCTAGTGGTTAATGGCGATGTCGCGGAACTCTATGACACCGAGATGGGCAATGCCGCCATCGGAGCCGTGCTCGATGCCGATTTCCTCGGCAATCTCAATATGAAGGACGGCAAGCGTATGGAATACGCAACCAACCAGCTTCATATGAAGAATCCCTACACCTATTTCCAAGCAGGCGTACTGGTTATGAACTTGGAACGTATGCGCGATCTACATTCTGTTGACGAATGGCTGGAAATCGCTTCCCGCCCTGGATTCATCTATAACGACCAAGACATTCTCAATATGGAATGCGAGGGTGAGACTATACGTCTGCCGTTCAACTGGAATGTAATGCATGATTGTGCCGGCCGAGTGCATGGTGTATTCGATTACGCTCCAGCCGAAGTATTCCAAGCATACATGGCATCACGCAAGAATCCCAAGGTTGTGCATTATGCCGGCTTCGACAAGCCTTGGAAGAATCCATGGTGTGATTTCGGCCCCCTGTACTGGCATTACGCACAGGAGACACCGTTCGCGCTACAAATGACGGCTATGCTGGCCGGCGTAGAAAAGCCTAAGCCTCCCGTACATCATGAACGCGCCATCGCTGAGGATAGTCCTATTCGTAAGTATGTGGACACTCTTGCACCCACGGGATCAAAGCAACGCGAACTCATGAAGGTCATCGCCCGCAAACTGCAGGGGAAAAAGTAACACAAAGCTATAGGCATGCATCACCCGTATTAGGATGATGTGTATTTGATTACAGCCCATAAGGAGTTATCGATGAAGATTGCGGTCGCCGGAACCGGTTATGTGGGATTATCCGTTGCACTGCTGCTTAGCCAGCATCATGAGGTGCATGCACTGGATATCGTTCCAGAAAAGGTCGAACTGCTGAACTCAGGTAAAAGCCCTATTGTGGATACGGAAATTACACGATTCCTCGACCGCAATACTTCTGGCGAACGCCCACTGAACTTCCAAGCCACATTGGATCCTGCACAAGCATATACAGACGCTGATTATGCCGTAATCGCTACCCCCACAAATTACGACGAGAAACGCAATTACTTCGATACCTCCAGTGTGGAAGCAGCCGTATCCGCAGTACGCACACATGCCCCAAATGCTTGGATCGTCATTAAATCAACGATTCCTGTGGGATATACTCAACAACTACGCGACAACCTCAACGATGACCGCATCATCTTTTCTCCCGAGTTTTTGCGTGAGGGGGAGGCTCTATACGATAATCTTCACCCAAGTCGTATTGTAGTTGGGGCACCAGTGGATGACGAAGCATCTGTAGGAGCTGCCAAGACCTTTGCCTCTATGCTCGCTCAAGGAGCAGATCCAAAAGAGGCTAGCCGCCGTAACGATGATGGCACTACCGGCATTCCTGAATTGGTAGTAGGCACCACGGAGGCTGAAGCCATCAAGCTCTTCGCCAACACTTACCTTGCGCTCCGCGTGGCCTACTTTAACGAGCTCGACACCTATGCGGAGTCCCGCGGTTTGAATACTCGTGACATTATTGATGGCGTATGCCTTGACCCACGTATCGGGGGAGGATACAACAACCCAAGCTTTGGGTACGGCGGATACTGCTTGCCCAAGGACACTAAGCAGCTGCTTGCCAACTACAGCACAGTGCCGCAGAACCTTATTGAAGCCATTGTGGAGGCAAACCGCACTCGTAAGGATTTCGTAGCTGACGAGATTCTTGACCGGGTATCCGGCATCAGCAATCCCACCGTAGGCATCTACCGACTCACCATGAAATCCGGCTCCGACAACTTCCGCCAATCTGCCATTCAAGGTGTGATGAAGCGACTCAAAGCCAAGGGTATCAATGTCATTGTGTACGAGCCCACACTCAACAAGCCGGACTTCTTCTCCAGCCCCGTGACACATGACCTTGGAGCATTCAAGGCGCAATCTGATGTTATCGTGGCTAACCGTTGGAACAACGATTTGGCCGATGTGAGCTATAAAATCTACACCCGCGATTTGTTCCGCAGAGATTAAGCACCTCTATGAAAGCGGGCTATAGGAACAAAAGTGTTGCTTATGTTCCGGGTTTGGTCTTGCGGCAGTAGGCGTGTCGGGGTGTCATTTTTCCGCGCGGAAAAATAGGGGAGTTCCGGTGGTGGGCTGGATGCCATGAGGACGAAATCCAGCAAGGCGAAGAGATGCCCCGTGTGCGGGGCAGCGATGAAGCGGAACGGCAGGACGAGGGCGGGAACCCAACGGTGGATGTGCGTCACGTGTTCGCCGACCGGGGTCATGCGCCAACGGGACGCGGAACGCGGCAGGCAGCTCGACGCGCCTCCCGGTCCGCGTGCGGCGCGAACGACGATTCGAGGGCCCTGCGCAAGCGCACCGCGTGGCGCCGGAACATCCGGCCCGCCATCCCGCCGTGCAGGGTGAAACACCACACGGTGATGGCGGACGGCACGTACACGAACCACGGCTGGTGTCTGGTCATAGCTATCGACGGCGAAAGCGGCGAGACGCTGGGATGCAACGGTGCCCGAACGAGTCGAAGGCCGCGTACATGGCGCTGTTCTCACGCATCCCCGCGCCCGACGTACTGATCACGAACGGGCTTCGCGGCGCGGAGAGCGCATGCCGCGAGATATGGCCGTCCACTCGGATCCGACGCTGCCTGGTGCACGTGCAGCGCAACACGAGGACCGACCTGACCTTCCAGACCTCCTTCCGACGTTCTCACTACTCGACCTTTTAAGCCTTTGTTCACAGCGATAACCTTCCCGCCAGCGTCAACGCCTACCGCGGATTACACGCGCGACGGCTTTCAATGCGTCGCGACGTCTGGAACCAATAGGCATCAATGGATCAACAAACTTACGAATCGGATTGTCTTCACCAACTGCACGCTCATGCTTCGGCAAGAAAACGTCTTCTGGAATCTGTGGCTCGTTTGCCAGTATCACACGCTTAATTAAACGTTCGTAGAATGGTGTCTCACGGGCATAGTCCCAATACATCGAAGCGTAATCGCAATCCGGATCCACCCAAGGTTTCTGATAACCGGCGTAATGGATAATCTGCGGATTGCTGCGCGATTTTACGTAGGCGTCATAAACATCATTGGGTGCCTGCGTAAACAGGTTGCCAACGCGTCCACCACAATCGTGCACCACATTCCACTCCCACGGAAGGTATAGCACTTTGCCCTCGCAATATGCGTTCAACACATCCTGATCATTGTAAATGTAATTTGGGTTCGATGCGTAAGTGAGCCATTGCCCGATAGAGTAGCGATTGCGCATCCCCTTCGTGTTGAGGACCAGCACTCCAGCTTGGAAGTAGTCGTATGGATTCTTCATTTTCAGCACATCCCTCGCATATGACATACGCTTGCCGTGCTTCACGTTTAGGTTGCCAAGGAAGTCGATGTCGCGGACAGCCCCCAACAGGTTGTCCTGAAGATCGATGTCATACAACTTCGCAATATCACCAACAATAATGATGTCGGAATCGAGATAGAGCACCTTGTCGTAATTCGGCAGGAGTTGCTGAATGAGGAAACGGTAGTACGTTTCGATACTGATATGCGCATTGTTTGTGGACAAATCGTAGCCAGACAGCTCACGTTTCACATTCAGGAACCGCAGACTCATGTTCGGAAACTGCTCGAAGAAGCGCCACATACGCTCTTGCTTGTCCCCTGCGATATCCTGCTGCAAAACAATTACATCGTAGAAACGGTCTGAATTCGCGTTCTTGATGGCGGAATAGATAGTAGTAGTCAATTGTGGCACATAGTTGTTATCAGCAGCGAACACCACCGGTATAACCGGTTTCCCATGCGAATTCGGAAGTTCAAGCTGCGGAGCCGGCTCCGGGTTCGTGAAATGAACGCATTGTAGTTCCTTGAATTTCCAGTTGGAACCGATGCGCCTATGATGCATCAGATAAATATTCAGCAAACGTTCAGAAAGATGCCCTGGCGTGCGCAATGCTTCCTTACTGTACGTGCTGTAGTCGGTGCTCTTGTCGAACTCCTCAAGAATCGGGAACAACCATTCGCAGTAGTCGAAGAAGATTGCCTTCTTCATAATGAACATGTTGCAGAAGCAAGCCTGATGACCGTCCAAGAACGCATCGGCATCCTCCTGATAATCCGGATGCATCTTACACAAGATCCGGTAGCAACGTTCCAAATCATCATCGTGCAGTAGTGGAGCCGCCTCCCATAACGCCTGCGGAGTGCCATGTTTATTGATGATTTTCTTAAGATCACTGAAAGGCGTAGTAATGACATCAAACTGTTTTACAGTATTGATGATGCTCTCATCAATTAGAGCATATTCTTTTGCGGATTCCTCATCGATATAATTGTCGATAACCTCACCGAACATGTTCTCCTCATGCTCGACATTCGAGAAGTCAAAATAACGACGATAATGACAGAAGCCGTAGTATTCAGCGTCAATATTCTTCCAGGCCCAATACTGTGCAGTCAATTCACAATAACGAGCATTTTTTTCAGATATGTTTTCACCGTCATCGTCGCGCCAGAAATACGGAAAACGAATCGAACTGTTTTTTGCTCCGACATGAATCGGCTGCAATACAGTACTGTGGAATACATTTGTATTCTTATGCGCAGAAACCAAGATTTTAACGTCTTGTTTCTCTTGATTAGCATGGATACGTTGAGACTCAGTGAATTCACGAATATGATTCAATGCAGCATTTTTCATCTGAATATAAGATGCTGATGGAGTCTGGATATCTTGCATTAATTCTTCCGCCAAATTGGCCCAGTCCAAGAAAGAAGGAGACGATGGCACAAAGCGGCCGAGCATAGCGTAGGCGTCATCGCGAGCAAACCTCATGAGCTCGGTAGCAGTTTCATCGATTCCAATGATCGATGAAACTGATTCTGCTGTTTCCAACTTATAATCGTCATCTACACGGTCTTTCCACTCATTCATTAGTGAAAAGATGAGTTTTGTCTTCAAACAAGATGCTGATTCGCGTACTAGCAACGTTCCCATAGAATCGGCAAAATGTTGTGCTTCAATCCAACAGGCCTTCATCTGATCTGCATCGGAAAGAAAACGTTCGGGAGAGATTGTTCTGTTGGAAGTAACGCCTCTTCCAATGTTATAGATATAACCCCGAATGCGCGTATTGGAAGATTCATGTTCAGACATACTAGCGAGTACTAAGAATTCATAACTATCTTCAGCACGTTCGAGACGTGATGTCGTCATACTCGAAAAAGCTTTGCGGCATATATCACCTCGAAAAGCTTTATGCGTTACATGCCAATCTCTTCCGTATTCACTCTTTGAAGTGAACGTACTGGTCAGAAGTTCTTCTTGGCTAGATTCAGGTGAATCTGCATTCGCCCATGTTTCAAATTCACGAGCGGCATGATCGTCCATACCGTTTTGTTCTTTACATATCAGCCCAAATCGTAGAATATCTGGATTCGATTGCTCAATCTCAGAATAGATTTTATGCAAAGTTGTTTTTTCAAAAGCATCATCTGAATCAAGAAAAAGGATGTATTCCCCACGACTGAGAGCCGTTCCGCTTTTCCTGGCAAGGTGCAATCCCTCATTCATGGTCTTATCCAGAACTCGAATTCTTCCATCCTGAGCGGAAAAACGAGAAGCCACGGCAAGAGAGCCGTCGGTACTTGCATCATTGATGACGATGGCCTCCCACTGATCAAAATCCTGGGCGATGATGCTCTCTAAGCATTCCGATAAATACTCTTCACTGTTGTAGCAGGGGATTACGATACTAAAAAATGGCATGTTATCAATCATCGTCATTTGTTCTTTCTTTTGATTGACCTGAAAAGAGGCATGAAAGGGTGGAAGATGGACAAAAGATTCCGGGAGGAGGGTCGTATAGTTCGGTTCGCCATAGAATTTCGTGTTTGCAAATCCAAGAAATGTCTAAGTACCTGGCTACGGTACAACTCATACTGTTTGTTAGAACTCGCCCCCATCAGTTCTTCAGCGATCTGCTTCCATTGAACATAACGCGCATTGACGTCAAAAACATCGCCGGCATCCCAATGGGAATATGCATCATCTCGCGTGAGACGCATTAGTTCCGTTGCAATATCTTCTCTTGTGAAAGAGTCTCGCAAGTCGGTAAGCGTTGTCAATTTATCTTTATCGGACAAACGTACATACCAATCACCGAACAGCATTTCAAGAAGTCTACGATGTAATTCATGCACGCATGGCATAAGGTCGAATGTCGAAAACTTACTTGCATAATCAAAAGCAACACGTATTAAATTTGCATAATTCGTGGACAATGCAGCAAACTGTTGCTTTGACATTGGTTTGAAAGTAGTAATGCCTCTTCCTAAATAATATCGATAGCCAATCATCTCATTATGGAAAATCTCGGTATTGGCAAGACTGGCAATAACCAGCCATTCATAACTATCTTGCCCCCTTCCAAGACGGGAGCCTGTCATGAGACTAAAAGCTCTTTTAAGTAAATCAGTCCGGTACAAACGTTGTAGAATACGCCAATCCTGACGATGATTCTCGCGGGACGTGAAAGAAGAAAAAGCAATCTCGGATTTATGCAACGTGGGCAGATCACGGTTACTTAATTGAAGAATATCAGAGCAAGTTGAAGCGGGCATCTCTTCGCCAAAGAGCTCGGTTCCGAAGTGAAGAATATCAAAGGAATATAACGAAGCAAGATCGGCTAGCGAAGAGAGTGCATTATCCGTAAGTTCATCATCAGCATCCAAGAATAGAGTGTATTGCCCACGAGCGCGCGCTACTCCACTTTTTCTTGCAAGATGCGTCCCTTCATTCTTTTCCTTATTGATAACCTTAATTCTCTTATCCACTTCAGAAAGCTCACTGGCAACATAAAAGGCATTATCGGGACTAGCGTCGATAACAATGACCGCTTCCCATTCCGAAAAGTTTTGTTTCTGCAAGGAGAGAATACATTTCCGAAGGTAACCTGCATTATTATATGAAGGAATGACGATAGAGAAAAAAGGGGGTGCTTGTGATTCTGTCAACTGTTCACTCGTCATTTCTTTCTCCGGTCTTCATCAGGGCAGCAATAAATAAGATATCTATAAATGGCTTTATTGGCGTCATTCCAGTCTTTACAACATTCAGAACAACGCCAAAAAAACTAATTAACTATGCCTTCGCATTTGATTGATAGAATATCATTATTAAGCAAGGCGTAATCACCATTTCTTGTATCACGTATTGCGAAAGTGCAAGAGTCTTCTCCATTGGCGAATGCAATGGCTTTGGGCTTCTTCGGATCAGCGGGGTCATCAATGCGAAGTGAAGCCACAATTTGAAAATCACCATTATTGAAAATGTTAACAGGCAATGCGAAACGGACTTTATGATGGCCTGGATTATGGAAGCGATACAGCTTAGGTCCTGGATCGAAGGTAAGACCGCCTCTCTTCGTGTCCAGCAAAGTCATTGTAAAGTAGAAATCAACATCATCATTGAAAGAATATTCAATATCGAATTCGAAGATGTCATCTTTCCCGCATACCGGTTCCGATACGGGAAGAACTTTAATCCATGGTTCGTTGTTCTTTTTGGCACTTTGCTCTTCTGTTTTTGGTTCTTTATTCTCCGCCTTTAAATTCTCCAAAGTGTACCGATCCGCGACATTATTCTTGTCTCCACTCGCCACAATTTCTCCGTCCTTGATGAGGATGGCCTTATTGCAGTACTTCTTCACCGCATCCATGGAGTGAGTAACGAGAATAACAGTCTTGGTAGGATCTTTCTTGATCTCCGCAAAGAAGTTATCACACTTGCGTTGGAACGCCTCGTCGCCGACAGCAAGCACCTCGTCAAGCACCAGAATATCGCCCTGCGCCTTGATGGCCACAGAGAAGGCGAGACGCACTTGCATGCCGGAAGAATAGTTCTTGAGCTTCTGATCCATAAAATCTTCGAGCTCGGCGAACTCCACGATGTCATCGTACATGGCATCGATTTCCGTGCGGGTGAAGCCGAGCAACGCGCCATTCAGGTACACATTTTCACGGCCGGTCAGCTCAGGGTTGAATCCCACGCCAAGTTCAATGAACGGGACCAGCTTGCCCTTGACGGTGACGGAACCCTGCTCCGGAGTGTAAATCTGAGAAATAATCTTCAACAGTGTGGACTTTCCGGATCCGTTACGCCCAACAATGCCGAAAAAATCGCCCTGCTGCACCTCGAAATTGATATCGCGTAGCACATGTTGTTCGGCATAGCCTTTGATGCCCTTCGTCCAATTCAGGAATGCCATCTTCAGGCCGGTCGCCTGCTCGGTGGGTAAACGGAACATCTTGGCCACATGGTCGACCTTGAGCACCACCGGACGTTCGTCCACGGTTTTCTCCTGCGTCTTCTCAGTCATTGCAACTTCAGCCATAATCAGAGCACCTCCGCGAACTTGGAGCTGTACTTGCGGAACACATGAATACCTAGGCACAAAATAAAAACAGACAAAACATATGGCAGCAGGCACAGCAGCCTGTTATCAACCATGGTCCACACTGTTGGCACGTATTCCGGGGAAAGCAGATTGTGACGAATATCCATGATTACCTGTGTGGAAGGATTCAGCATGAGCAATTTACCAGCCCAAGAGAACTCCGGATTATTGGCCACCATCGAAATCGGGTAAATTATAGGCGTGGCATAGAACATGGCCTGCAACACGACCTCCCATATATGCGCCACATCACGGAAGTACACGAACAACGAGGCGAGCAGCAATGCCACACCCAATCCTAAGCAATACAGCTGAATGATGTTGAACGGCACGAGCAACACGCGCCAGGTGTAGTGCGCATGGGCGAAGAAGCCGAACAGGAGCACCACGCACAGGTTGATGCCCAACGAAATCATAGAACCCATCGTGGTGGACGCCACGATGATGTAATTTGGGAAGTGTACTTTGCGTAGCAAATCACCACGTCCAACGATGGATTGCATACCCATGCTGGTTGATTCGGAGAAGAAGCTCCACAAACAGGTACCGCATAGCAATGAAATCGGGAAGGTTGGGGTGCCATCCGAGAACTTCAGGAACTTCACGAACACCACATACATCACGGCGAACAACATCAACGGCTTCAGCACGGACCATACCATGCCCAAGAATGATCCCTGATAGCGCAGATGGAAGTCGGTCTTCACCAGTTCCTTGAAAACCACCATCGCGTAGTGGTACCTCTTCTTGAGGCTCTTAAAAAAATCTTTCACAAACATTCCATCCTACTAGTGCGAAGCGTTTGGACGCAAAATCATGTGGCAGTGCGATTGATGCGCTCTCCTTCGACAGTACTCTCATATATTCTAGTGAGAAAAGGACGTTTGTCTTAGTAAGACGGAATATCTCACATGGTTCTCACAGCGGAACAGCACCATTCGAACATCCGAATCTTCGTGTCGGCACATAAGCAGGCCACGTTTCCCAAGGGGAAGAGCATTCTTCCGGTGCAGGTAGGCGCCGCTCACGCCACGACCCGTTTCCCGAACACCTTGCATGACGATGAAGGAGAAAACATTTCTGCCGAAACCCGCGGTATTGCGAGCTGACCGCGCAATACTGGGCTTGGAAGAACGAAGATGCCGATTATTACGATTTCTGCCACTATCGTAGGTATTTCGATTTCACGGATACCACACATAAGGAAAACGATTACGGCGAAATCACTGACTCATATATTGATAGTCGCACGATTGCCGAATATGGCATCAACGACAAGGCGATCGCACATGCAGTGGACGGATGGGACATCATCACCACACCTTTGAACGATGTTCGTCGTATCGGCGGATTTTCAAACCTTAAGCAGCATTGGGACGCCGACGAACATCTGCGACTGAATGACTTACGCCATATGTACGACATTCTGTGCGAGCGGCATCCCGATTACAAGACGGATGCCGATGCCGTACTCAACGGCCGCACCGCAGCATTCTGCAATATGTTCATCATGAGGAAAGAAATCTTCTTCGAATACAACGAGTGGCTATTCCCGTTGCTTGACGGATTCGCAATGACCACCGACTTCAGCAAGATGGACATGCAGACCACGCGCGCTGTCGGCCATCTCTCCGAACGGCTTTTGAACATCTTTATCGCACACAAGTAGCGCACCGGCGTAAACTGGAAAATCAAACGACTGCAATGCGTGCATCCTCTGCATCCAGAGCCGACCGCAATACTGGAACCGGTAGGGCAGGAGCGTGGACGTGTGGTGCCGGTGGCGTTCGCCGCGGACAACAATTACGTCCCGATGCTCACCACCACCATCTATTCAATGCTGAAGAACGCTTCCACGAATCGTATGTATGACGTGGTCGTACTAGAACGAAACATCACCGACGAGAACAAGCGCTACATACGGCAGTTCTTTGCAAGGTTCTCGAATGCCCTGATTCGTTTCTTCGACGTGAACCGCTATCTCGCCGGATTCAATCTCACTACCAGTAATGCGCACATCAGCATTGAAACATATTAGAGGCTTCTCTTTCTACTTTTCTATTGATTTTCCATAGTCTGAGCTGGACGTTAATCGAGGGGGGGTGTTCCTATGTTTTTGTCAACTCCTTGGGGAGTTGACGTGTCGGGATTCCGGTTGGCTGTCGTGGGCGCGCTTCGCCCTGCCGGTGGCGTCCGGCGTCCTTTCCCGTGTGGCCCGGTTCAGGCTACGAGGGCTGGTTCCTGGTAGAGGGTTCCGTTTTTGAGCATGCTGTAGATCACGTCGCAGCGCCGACGCGCGAGGCAGATGATGGCGGCGTTGTGGTGTTTGCCCTGTTCGCGTTTGCGCTTGTAATAGGCCACGGAGGGCGGGTGTTTGGTGGATGCGACGAACGCGGTCTGCCACAGCGCGTTCTTGAGGCGTTTGTTGCCCCGCCTGGAGGGCCGTTCGCCTTTGATGCTGGTGCCGGATTGGCCGGTGACGGGCGATATGCCCGCGTAGGCGGCCAGATGGGCGGACGATTTGAAGTTGGCGATGTCGCCGCCGATGCCGAGCAGGATGTTGCTTGCGGTCCTGACGCCTATCCCGGGCATCGACGTCAGGACCGTGAGAAGAGGGTGGTCCTCCAGGAGCTTCTCGACCTGGCGGCCGACCTCGCGCCGCCGGTCCCTGATCGTCTTGATGTCGTGGGCGATGGAGGGGATGATGGTCTCGGCCATGAGGGTGCCGGGCACGGTGACGGTCTGCTCGCCGATCGCCTTGAACATGTCGTCGATGATGCGGCCGGCGCGAAGCCCGTTGGACTTGGCCCAGTCCTTCACGTCCTCGATCCCGGCCCGTTTCACGCCCATGGGCCCGCCGTATCGTTCGAGCAGCGCGAGCGTCGCGTCGCGCGTGATTCTCTCGCCCTTGAGCGCGCGTTCGAACGCGGGGTGGGTCTGCAGCAGCAGGCTCCGCAGGCGGTTGACGTGGCGGGTGGATTCGTGGGCGAGGTCCTCGTCGTGGCCGGCGAGCAGCTTCAGGGCGGCGAGGGTCTCGTCATCCGGGCCCGCGTCCCTGAGCGTCTCGGGCAGCTTGAGCGCGGCCCACGCGATCACATGCGCGTCCCTGCGGTCGGTCTTCGCGTCCCCGGGCAGCAGCTGCGCGGTCCTGCGCATGGCCGTGCCGGGAAGGTAGGCAACCGCGATCCCCATGTTCCGCGCCACCGTCAGGGGCAGGGAGCCGATGGTGTTGGGCTGGTCCACGACCAGCAGCACACGGCCATGCTTGGAGAGCTTGCCCAGCATCGTGCGGATGGCCTTCTCGTCCTGTTTCAACGGCTTGTCGTACAGGGTGTTCCCGTCATGGTCGAGGGCGTGCGCGTGGTGCGCGCTCTTGCCCACGTCCAGGCCGACCCACACGTCGATGTCGTCCGGGGTCATCATCGTTCCTCCCGTCATGAAGGTTTTCCGGTCGCCGCGGGCTCGGAGGAGTCCGGACGCCCGCGCCGCACCCACATTACGACGAGACCTGCGCCATGCGCCCCTGAAGCGTCCGTGTAGCCGGCCTGGTTCCTATCAGCGGTCATCGGGCGTCCCCGTTCCCGGCGACAACACCCCCCGGATCATCGACGACAGGGCAGGAAAGTCATACCGGAACCGGCGACCCGGCCCCGACCATCGGGGCCTACCAAACATGGTAATGGGCACAACCGTGGGTTGCGCCCCCTCACATTGCAGTATGGACTTAGTCAGCGCCTCTCGTCGTAGGCGAATTTGTTGGTGTCGCTGACGAAAGTTTTGCGGTCGTTCTTGTCCATGACAGCGAGGATGATGCCAGCGATAATGAGCAGAAGACCCGTGATGACCGGCGTTGCCGCGCCGATGAATGTGGGGAAGCGGTGACCACGCCGGTCTTGGCGCCTGCGTTTGTACGGTGAAGTCGTCGACATACATGTAGATGACCGTATTAGGCCGCATCGCATGGAAGTCATGTATCACCTGATTGATAGTCACCCCTCATTATGGCGAGAAAGAAGCGCGACAACGGCGGAGCTGGTAGGCTTTTTGCACAACGTCAACTATGAGGCAAGGAATATGAACGAGGTATGCATGTTCAGTCGGAGCGAGCGGAACGGTGTCGCGACTAGGTCTGTATGGCCGGTGCAGTGGCTTGACTGGACGAAGAGACGGCTGGGGTTGATGGCGCTGAGTTTGGTGCTGGGCATATTGGCGGCATGCGGCGAGATGCTGCGGTCTCAGGGAGATTTGGTGTGGAGTCTTGTCGGTCTCGTACACGGGCTGTGCTATGCGGCTATAGCGTTCATGTTCGTGCTGTTGCTAGAACTTGGGATGCGTTGGCTGAGTCGGGAGGACGATGCGCAGGCGACATATAGGATATCGTTTCGGCACAATTTTCGCGGATGGGGTGTGCTGTTCCTGATCATCGTGCTGTGCTGGATGCCGTATGTGATTGCGTTGTATCCGGGGGTGATGTGGTACGACACCAGCAACCAGCTGTTGCAATGGAACCATCTGCCCAATCTGTTTACGGATGGACAGCTCACTGACCACCATCCGATTGCTGACACGGCGATTTTTGGCCTGTTCGTCCAGTTCGGGAATCTTATCGGCTCCGGTGATCTGGGCATTTTTCTGTATACGATGATCCAGACCGTGGTGACCGCGTCGGCAATGGCGTATTGTTTGCTGTACATGCGTAGAATCGGGGCCTCCCACCGCCTGTGCATGGCTGCTTTGGCGTTCGTGAGCCTGTTCCCGATCTTTCCGATGTACTCCAGCCCGATGGTCAAGGATTCGTTGTTCCTGCCGATTATGGTGCTGTTCGGCGTGCAATGTGTGGAAATCGTTCGCAGCCGCGGTGAGGTTCTGCGGCGGACATCGTTCTGGGGCACGTTGATCGGGCTGGCGTTGGCGCTTTCCCTGACCAAGAAGACCGGTATGTATATCGCGATACTGGTCTGCCTGCTACTGGTCGCCGTTACACGACGGGGACTCCGTCGTCGTCTGATCGTCGTGGTTGCTGCGGTCGCGGCGGTCATGATGATCATGCTACCGAAAGTGGTGTTTCCGTTGGCTGATGTCGCACCGGGTGGCAAGCAGGAGATGCTGTCCATCCCCTTCCAGCAGTCGGCGCGTCTGCTGCGCTACTATGGTGATGCCATTCTCAAAGAACAACGCGATGCGATTGAGCGGGTGCTCGGGGAGGATGTCGCGCAGCGTTATGCGGTTACCAGTGCCGATGCGGTGAAAGGATACGTTTGGGACAGCGAGAAAGACCGGTACCTGCTCCCGTATGCGAAGGCTTGGTTGCAAGGATTGGCGGAGCATCCGCTGACGTATGTTGAGGCGTTCCTGGGCATGGAAAGCGCTTGGTTGGCATTGCCGAACGCCGGCGACGAGCATGTCGGCGATCTGCTGATGCCGGTGTACGCGCAGGGTACCAATCATTCGTTTTTTGAGGGGCACGAGCAGCTTGGACTGACTGCATCCGATACAACGATGGCTTCTCGAGTCGAACACCTCATCGATTGGGCCGAGCGGACGCCGGTCGGCATGATGCTGTTCTCCCGTGCGATCTGGACCACTTGGATGACGGCCTTTGTGGTGTATGAGTGCCTGCGACGGCGTCGTCATGATGGATGGTTGCGACTGCTGGGCGTCACACCATTGGTGGTCTCATATTGCTTCCTGTGGATTTCCCCGGTTTCCGGGTCAATTGAGTCGATGCGCTATATGGTGCCGCAGGTGTATATTATGCCGCTGGCATTTGCGGTGCTTGCTGTGCGTAGTATGGGAACGGCAACAACGCAACCTGCCGGAATACAGGCCGTCGACACCAAGGAGGTCGTGGCTTCATGACAGAAACCAATGCACCGGTTCATAATCAGCCGCAGCCCGCACCGGTGAAACGGAATGAAGTATTGCGGTTCGTGTACGTGCTGAACATCGTCTCCTGCTTCGCCGTTGTGCTGCTGCACACCACATTGCCGGTGTACAGCCCCCAGCCGACTTGGCATTGGCTGGAGATGCTCAGTCTCCAGTCGCTGGCGATCTTTGCGGTACCGGTGTTCTTCATGGTCAGCGGCATGAATCTTCTCGGATACCGCAATCGATATCCGACTTCCGTGTTCTTCCGTAAACGGTTCTGGCGGGTGGGCAAGGCGATGCTGCTGGGCAGTCTGGCCTGCTACGTGCTGTTCTGCGTCTTCCCGTATTCGTTTTACGGGGCGGAACAGTTCGCGGGCGTCTTCGGCGTCGTGGATTTCATCAAGCGATTCCTGACGAATCAGATCAACGACACATACTGGTTCTTCTATTCGATTATCTACCTGTATGTGCTGACGCCGATTCTGTCGTTGGTCGTGCACAATAGACGCTGTGTGGAATATCTGCTGGTGCTGACGGCGGCAATCAGCGTTGGTCTGCCGTTGACGGAACGGTTCGGTCTGAATCCGATATATGTGAACTCGCTGCTTTCCTGGCCGCTGTTTTCATCGGTCGCGTTGCTGTATTTTCTGGCGGGATATTACGTTCATACATATTGGAAGCCAATCCGTCATCAGACGGCGATTATGGCGGTGCTGTTCGTGGCGTCTTCCGCTGGTATGGCGCTGCTTGGCGCCTGGTCGAACGGATACGCGAAACCGTCGGGATTGAACACGCAATACGATTCGTATTATGTGGGCATCACATCGCCGCTATGCGTCATGCAGGCAATCGCGTTGTTCCTGCTGGCGCAGTCGGCGGAGCGTTGGCTGCGTTCGATTCCCGAGCGTGCGCTGCGTGTGGTGAAATTGCTTTCCAGTGCGGCGCTGGGCGTGTATCTGTTCCATACGGTGCTGATTAATTGGATGGGTGTGAGTCTGCCATCGGCGATTGCGAATACGCTCGGTATGTTGCCGCTGACGAAGGCCGTGGTGGTGTATGTCGTGACAGTGGCGCTGGTGATTGCTGGCACCTGGCTCATCGCGCGGTGCAAGAGTCTCCTGCCGCATTGGATGTGACCTGAGCCTCCGGCAAGGTGATACGGGGGCGGCCATCCCATGATGCCAGAATGGCTCGCCCCATTACCATGTTTGGTAGGTCCCGATGGTCGGGGCCGGGTCGCCGGTTCCGGTATGACTCTCTCGCCCTGTCGTTGATGATCCGGGGGTGTTGTCGCCGGGAACGGGGACGCCCGATGACCGCTGATAGGAACCAGGCCGGCTACACGGACGCTTCAGGGGCGCATGGCGTACAAGGGGCGGAACATGGTCGAACGCGTCTTCAACCGCATGAAGCACTACCGCAGGGCCGCCACCCGCCACGACAGGCTCGACGAGACCTTCCTCCCCAACCTCCAGCTCATCCTCATCGCCATCTACCTGAAAAAACACAGCCAAAAACCCAACTAGTGCAAACACACCCTAGTTAACATAAATCTTCCCTCATCCTTGAAAGTCTCAATCTCCGTTGGTCACGATTATAGGCATATCTTGCAGACCAGCCCAGAAGCTAGAGTTGTACTCATGTCTGACCAGTTTGAGAATCAGAATCTTTCCGTTGCCGTGCTTCTTCCCTGTTACAACGAGGAGGTCACCATCGGCAAGGTTGTTCGTGACTTCAAGGCTTCCTTGCCGGATGCGACCATCTACGTGTACGACAACAACTCCACGGACCGCACCGCCGAGATCGCCGAGGCCGAAGGCGCGATCGTCCGCAGGGAGCCGCGCCAGGGCAAGGGCAACGTCATCCGCGCCATGTTCGAGGACATCGACGCGGACGTATACGTCATGGCAGATGGCGACGACACCTACCCGGCCGACGCCGCGCCCGCCATGGTCGCCAAAGTGCTCGAAGGCTATGATATGGTCATCGGCGACCGCCTCTCCTCCACATACTTCCAGGAGAACAAGCGCCCGTTCCACAATTTCGGCAACCGTTTGGTGCGCGGCTCCATCAACGGGCTGTTCGGCGCGCACGTCACCGACATCATGACCGGATACCGCGCGTTCAACTTCACCTTCGTCAAGACCTACCCCGTGCTTTCGCGCGGCTTCGAGGTCGAGACCGAGATGACCATCCACTCGCTGAACAACAACCTGCGTCTGTTCGAAATGCCCATCCAGTACCGCGACAGGCCAGAAGGTTCCGTATCCAAGCTGGACACGGTAGGTGACGGCATCAAGGTGATGAGCACCATCTTCCGCATGATCCGCGAATACAAGCCGCTGCCGTTCTTCGGCGGATTGGGCCTAATCATCGGCATCGTCGGCATTGTGCTCTGCGGCACCGTTACCTTCGAATTCGCCAAGACCGGCGTGGTCACCCACTTCCCCACGCTGATCG
>SKEY01001701.1_pt1 | contig 26894 bp, 31 predicted proteins | sample 4843871 | NCBI WGS metagenome assembly SKEY01 (sample SAMN11008797, study PRJNA524170) | human gut metagenome | biome: Human fecal sample; material: Feces; isolation source: fecal sample from pouch patient p36 | host: Homo sapiens | place: Israel: Tel-Aviv | collected 2016-12-04 | reverse complement strand
GGTTACCCTTCCTGCTGAATGAATGTAACATTCCCTGATCCTGTAAGTATTTCTCGAATTCTTCACTGGTATACTGGCTTCCTAGATCACTATGAAGCACTATTCCCGTTGTATCAGGGATACTAAGTGTCCAAAAGACTAAGGGATGTAAGCAGATGCAACCGATGAAGCGAGCAGCGAATTATTAAAACAGAATAACATGAGGAATCAGAGGAACCGTTGAATTTGGCCGAGAACCATCAAGGTCGGTACTGATTACCAAGAGTTTGTAACGAGTTGGATTTAGCATAGAACTATCAGGAGCCTACAAAACGGAAATAACGCCAGGTGGCATATAATTGTCGCTACCTGTCTTATTGTCATACGTTTTGTAGACTCCTTTTCTTGTGCTTATTTTCGTTTTGGACTCCGGAAATGGAGAGAAAAATGGAAATGACAATGGGAATGAAAATTAGAGAATGCAGAGTGAAGATGGGAATGACACAGGAGGAATTGGCAGAGGCTATATATACAAAGAAATGTACGATTTCTGCTTATGAGACAGGAAAAATTGATATCAAGGTAAGCATTCTCAGAGATATTGCAAAGGTACTGAATACTACAGCAGGATATTTGATGGATGGAGATGAGATGGGATTTGATGCTGATGTGATGCAGCTTGCTATGATGCTGCAGGAGATGAAGAATGAGGATGTGAGAAAAGTGGCGATTGAGCAGGTGAAGGTGCTGGCGAGGTTAAATAAAGAGGCATAGGTCAAAAAATAAAAAAAAGTTTACTTTCTCGCTTTTAAATAATATAATTAAAGCGTAGAGGTAAAGTAAAGAGGTGAATAGAATGACTAAAAAGGAAAAAATTGAAAATTTCATTGAAAAATATAACGGTTATCTTATTACCTCTTTGGTGTGTAATGAAGATATTTCTAAGACCTATGTTGCACAATATATTAAGGAACACGGCATGGAGAAGGTCTCAAGAGGTTTATATATAATGGATGATGTGTGGCCGGATGAGTTGTTCATTTTGCAACAAAGAAATGGTGCGATTATTTATTCCGGAGAAACAGCACTATATTTGCACGGTTTGACAGATAGAGAGTATTCATCTGTGTGTGTTACTGTGCCACAGGGATATAATGCGAGCCATCTTAAGGATAATGATTTTGATGTTTCGGTGAAATATGCGGCACCGGATTTATACAAAATAGGAATTTGTGAGATTGCATCCAGCAGTGGAAATTTAGTTAAGGTTTACGATAAGGAGCGTTGCATTTGCGATTTGATAATGAATCGTAATAAGTATGAAGTACAAGTATTTCAAACGGCTATCAAGGAATATATGTCATCGAAGGACAAAAAGCTATCGCAGTTGATTGTATATGCGGATATGATGGGAATTCGAGATGAAGTGATGAAGTACGTGGAGGTGTTAGTGTGATTAGTTCATCAAGACAATTAAAAGATAAGGTGAGAAATATTTCGGATGGGAACAGTAATAAAGCGACTACGCTAATTCGAAATTTTATGATGGAAAGATTTCTGGAAAGAGTATCTATATCGTCATATCGAGATAATTTTATTCTTAAGGGTGGAATGCTGGTAGCGTCAATTGTTGGTGTGGATATGCGAGCTACGATGGATATTGATACAACGGTAAAAGCATTACCACTAAATGAGGCTGATGTACAGAGGATAATTGAAGAAATTTGTAACATCCCGCTGGAAGATAATGTTAGCTTTCAAATTAAAAGCACAAGAACTATCATGGAAGAGTTTGATTACCCGGGCATTCGCGTAATGTTGGAAGCTACGTTGGACAGAATGCGTCAACCAATTAAAATCGATATTTCTACAGATGATGTAATCACACCAAAGGCAATAGAATACGACTATAAATTGATGTTTGAGGATAGAACGATTTCCGTTCTTACATATAACAAGGAAACATTGCTTGCTGAGAAAATGCAGACAATAATAAATAGGGGAATCGCGAATACCAGATTAAGAGATTTTTATGATGTTTACAGTATCATGAACTTCTATGAAGAACAGATAGAGAAGCGGGTTTTATACGATGCATTTTCTGCTACCTGTGAAAAGAGGAAAACTATTTTTACCAAGGATGATATAGAAGCTACATTGCATTTGATATCTGACGATTTGCACATGGCAGAGCTTTGGGGGCAGTTTCAGAAAAGCAATTTTTATGTAGGGGACCTAGAGTGGAAAAGTGTGATTGATTATGTAGAGAAAATAATGAAGAAGAATTTACTATGATTTATATAAGAACTATGAATATCGCACCCAACCGCCTGGACAGGGCGGAAACAGGAAAATATATGGTAACATATATGGAATATGTCGGAGTGAAATAGAATTTATGCAAAAGGACAATCAGAAATGGTTGTCTTTTTTTGTGGGAGTAAGAAGATTAAAGTCCATTCCCACTGTACTTTTTGTCCATTCTTTGGGGAACGACTTAATCCATAGAAAGCCGTAGAATACTATATGTAAGGAAGAGTAAACCGGTTTCGCTGATGCTTACGTCAAATTCAAACAAGGAGGATTCGATGGTGGCAAAGGCAAGTATTATTGAGATTTACGCAAGGGCAGATGCTGCCGGAAAGGTGGATATCATCTGTAAGAATTATTCGAATTTTATTGGAATCGTAGATGGCTACACGGAAGGGCTTCGCTACATGATTGAGAGTGAAAAAGCTTATAACCGAAAGAAAAATCATGGAGATCTGGGAGTACGGGTGCAGACATTGGGCATTCATAGTGATATTACGGCGGATACGGCAATCAGTAATATCATCACCCGAGACGCGATTATTGCCTGTGATTTTTCAGGAGATGTACTGGAAGGTGTTGACCGTGGCGAAAAATATCGGAAGGATGCATACACGCTTCGCAGAATGAGGGCAGATTATGAACTTTTCAATCAGCAACTGTGTATTCTGGGAAGAAACGAGTTAAGAATATTCAGAGGGTATCTTTCTGGGGAGAAGGATATCGGAGAGATCGCAGAAGAGGAAGGAATTCAGTATGAATCCGCGGCACAGAGGGTAAGACGCGCAAAAGTTAAGATTAAGCTACAGATGGTTGGATTTTTGGAAGGAATAGCGTAGGAGGAAATAGAGATGTCGAGAGCAAGAATTGAAGTACCACAGTTAGAGAATATGGTAGGAGCAGGAAAAAAGAAATTTGTCAGATATGCAGAGGGAGCATTGCTCTACTCATTAGGATTACATACGTTTCAGGAGATCGCAAAGGAAGCGAATGCGGTATACAAAGTGAAGCGCTGTGTGTTGGTAAACACGGGAAAAGTGGACGAATATCTGGAAAATTTCTGTGAGTGCCAAAACTGAAAAATCCATAGAAATACAAATAAGTCCATAGCCGAGAAAAATGTTTGGAATGGAGGGACCGAATGGATTGCAACTTAGAAAAGAGCGTGATAATATAGCAATGAAGCGGAAAATAGACAGGAAAAGGAAGGAACGTGATTGACATAAAGACAGCAACAAAAGGAATGACGGAAGGAAATTGCATGAAACTGCTTGTTCAGTTTTTTCTTCCGATTCTGGCAGGAAATTTTTTTCAGCAATTTTATAATTTTGTAGATTCGGTTATTGTTGGAAAAGGTATAGGAGATGCAGCATTGGCGGCTGTGGGGAATACCAGCTCCGTGCATTTCTTTATCCTTGGATTTATGATTGGACTGACAGGTGGGCTTGGAATTTATATTTCACAATCCTTTGGCGCACAGGATTATGGAAAAATGAGACAGGAAACAGCTATGTCAGTGCTGATTTGTCTTGGAATCGGTGTTCTTGTTACAATCCTTAGTCTGTTAACAATGAGACCTTTATTTACTTTTCTGAATACGCCTCAGGATATGATGCAGGATACAATTAGTTATTTCAGAATCATTCTGATTGGCAGCACAGTAACAGTATGTAATAATTTTGCCATGACTTTGTTGCGCTGTGTGGGAAATAGCAGAGTCCCGCTCATTGCGATGATTTTATCTTCCATTATCAATGTCATATTGGATGTTTTGTTTGTATTTCCGGGGGAAATGGGAGTATCAGGTGCTGCTCTTGCAACTGTTTTGGCACAGGTGTTTTCTTTGCTGTACTGTTATCTTTATATACGCAGAATAAAAGAACTGCAGTTCACGGCATCAGACTGGAAAATCAGAACAAATATTGTAAAGTATCTCATGCTTAAGGGTATGCCGGTAGCAGTCATGAATTCTGTCACGGCATTTGGAGGAATGATCCTGCAATATTTCGTGAATGCCATGGGAACTCTTTATGTTGCGGCATATGCAGCCTGTATGAAATTATGCAGCCTTTTTGAACAGGCGGGAGGAGCAGTAGGGCTTGCCGTACTCACTTTCACAGGTCAGAATTACGGCGCAAATAAGATAAATAGAATCAGAAGAGGAGTATGGGATGGCATCTTACTGTCTACGTTAATCAATATTCCTATTTGTCTGGTTCAGCTGATTATTCCGGAGACGTTGACAAGGCTTATGTTAAATGATCCGATTGTCATATCTTATACCAGGGAATTCCTTTTCATTACAGGGATTGCTATTTTCCCTTTAGGATGGCTTTTTGTCACCAGAAATGCATGTCAGGGATTGGGTAAAACATTTGTACCAATGCTTTCGGGAGTACTTGAGGTTGTAATGCGTGTGGTCACTGGGTTCCTTTTGGTACCCCGGATGGGATTTCAGGGAGTGGCCATTGCAGAAGTCTCAGCATGGTGTGGGGCAGCAGTGATGCTATGTGTTACCTATGTAATATATGTGACACGGTTGTGCCAAAACGGAATTGTTGATAGTAAACAGGAGGATACTATGACCGGGAGGAACTAAAGTTGGACATCATTTGGAAGGAACAGGGTTTTATATATAAGGGAGAATACAGGGAACTGAATGAACACACGCTTTTGCTGGATGGCAGTCTTTCCCGGGAAGAGGCAGCTTGGCATCCGCATGCCTACTGTGATATCCGGGAGGCCTTTGCCGGTCGTGAACTTTCGGAAGGGAGTCCGAAAAATCCTACTGTCATGTATATTGCTCCCAATGTCTATTGGATTGATGACCCGCTGGCAACAGATACCATGCAGAAAAAAGAAGGGGATTGGGCTCCTTTCGGTATGCATGTAGACAGCAGAGCTTTAAAAATAGTAGGATTATCTGAAAATCCGGAAAACATAGTGATTGCAGGCAACCGAGGGCAGTCCCATGCCTGTAACGGAAATTATACCCTGTTTTGTTTTCGGGTAGAGGAATTGTACCTTGCCAATGTGACGCTTGGAAACTATTGTAGTGTAGATTTAGTCTATCCAGCGAATCCGGCATTGAATCAGAAAAAGAGAACGGAGACTGTCACCCAGGCGCAGCTTGCTTTTCAGAAAGGAGAAAAACTCTGTGCCGACAATTGCCGTTTTGTGAGTCGGTTAAATCTGGTGCCCGTTTGTGGGGCAAAACGCGCATTGTACCGGAAGTGTCATTTTGAGAGCACAGATGATGCTTTAAACGGAAATGCAGTGTATGTGGGATGCGATTTTGATTTTTATGGTAATCGCCCCATTTATCAGGCAACAGGAACGGGAGCTGTGTTTATTGACTGTATTTTCCGAAGCAAAATTAAGACCATGGGAACAGAGGCAGAACAGTATCTTACCAAGGAGGGCGGACAGGTCGCTTTGATTGATTGTCGCTATGAAACAGAGGGAAACGTACCTGTGAGAGTTGGCTGGACCAAGTATCCGTTGCCCTCACTAAAATGTTATCAGTACGGAGTTGTTCAAAACGGAAAGCCGGTCACTCTTGGAGGTGACGACAGCGAAGAAACAGTACAGCTTCAGGGTAAGAAAGCGCTGGAAGCATATGTTTTCGAATATGAGGAAAAGAGATATATCAATATTGAAAATCTGTTGGGCGGCAGTAAGGGATGGAATCCTCCGGGAGAACCGAGCATTTCGAAAAAAGCCGGGAAACTGCGAATTCCGACTTTTATGCAGTTGCATACAGACAGGGAAAAAATTACCTTTGGAGAAGAAACGATTCATGTGACCGCAAATGTATACCTCTTTTCGGGAGAGGAATGCCAAGAGCGGGTTGACTTTTTCCTGGAGAAAAGCGATATGGTTTATGCAGAACTGATTCCGGAATCGGAGCACTCTTGCTGGATTGCAGACTGCAATCGCAGCGAACAGGTGAAGCAAATTGTGGTTCATGGGTGTACGGAGAGCGGTCTGGAGGCTTCGGTTGCAATTTCTGTGGAACCCTTCCGCTTGCCTGCACCGGAACTGTCGGGAGAACCTGTAATGAAAAAGGAAAGAGAAATAGGATGTGTGACGCTTTCCTATGAATTGTCTTCCAAAGAGCGCACTGATGCGTCGGAAATTTCCTGGTATCGATGTGATACTGAAACGGGAACGGGGGCTGTACTCTGCGCTGTGACAAAAAGGGATATTCCGCTTCGAAGCTATCGTTTCACAGCGGCTGATATCGGAAAATATATCAAGGCAGTCATCATTCCTAGGCTTTCTGGAGGTTTGGCGGGAACTGCCAAAGAGGTTATGACATCGTTTCCTGTGACGGAGGGCGAAGTGGATGAGAAGTATTTATTTACAGATTTTTCTGAATTACCGGATGAAAATCAGCCGGAATTAAGGAGCGGAAGCTGGACTCTGGATTGTGCAAGACCAATCGACATAGAGATTAACTCGTCCACCTTTGGAAGTTGGGAGATGAATAACAGTATTCCTGACTGGCAATATGGGGAGACAGGCAATGGAAGTAAGGGTGTGGGATTCTATCAGAATACCCAGGGCGCCAGACTTCGGTTTACGCCTGTCCTAAAACAGTATGGTGATATGAGCCTTAAGGTAAAGGCTGACCCGGCAAAGACGGCGGGCCAGGGGTTTGGCAGTACAGGACAGTACATGGATTTTGGAATCAAGTTTCATACAGAAAAGCTGACAGGATATGCTTTGCGTGTAATCCGCGTAAAGGAAGCTTCCGATGCAGTGGCAATGGCACTGGTGGAATACAGAGACGGAAAGAGCAGATATCTGACGGCATTACAGATGGTTTCCTGTTATCTCACCGGTTTTTGTGTAACGGTCAGATTGGAAGGAACAACACTGACTGCTACGGCTGAATGTGATACGCCTCAGCCTGTTTGCCAGATGGAAAAAGGTTATGCACATGAATTGCGGTTGGAGACGGAAGTATCGGGAAATCAGGAGGGTGGAATTTTAGTCTGGCATACGGGAACGCCGGGAACGGGCGGCTGGCAGAACACGACTATGCTCCACAGTATAGAGGTGGAATGGAAATAGCAGCGTATGCCGTTCTAATACATCTTCTGCACGTTGTCTGCCGGCTGCGGTCAGTGTGATGTATCCGGTGCTGATAGTGAGCAAAGATTGTTTAATACTTCCGGTGAAATAATTGCTTGCCCTATATTGAGCGATTCTGTGAAGGAACCGTTGCATATTTTAATTTCAACAACGGAAGTGGAAGGTTATGTACAGTGTGAGAAGCTTGCTTTGCTCGATTTGTCCGTGCGAGGTTACAAAAAGATAAATAGAATCAGGCTGGAAGATAAGATGAATATTGCAGATGCAATACAAGGAATATTTGAGTATCTATAATTTTTTACGGAGGGAAGATCATGCTAAGAATACTGGCAGTGGGGAACAGCTTTTCAGAGGATGCGACTTATTATCTGCATCAGATTTTGGAGATAGCAGGTGTTGAGAACCAGGTGGTTAATCTGTATATCGGCGGCTGCTCTTTGGAGAAGCACTGGCGCAATATAGAGAAAAACGCAAGAGAGTATCAGTTCCAGTTTAACGGAACCAAAACCGACAGGCGAGTAACCGTAAAGGAAGTGCTGAAAGAGGCAAAATGGGATGTCATCGTTACGCAGCAGGCAAGCCATGACAGTGGCTGGCTGGATACCTATGAACCTTTTCTTGGGAAAATAGTGGCTTATTTTCGGGAAAATGCACCTGAGGCCAGGTTATTTCTCCATGAAACCTGGGCGTATGAGAAGTCCAGTGACCATGAAAGCTTTGCCAGATATAACAGGGATCAACAGGAAATGTTTGACAGGCTGCAAAGTGCCTATACTGCTATGGCCGGAAAATATCAGTTGCAGCTGATCCCCTGCGGAGAAATGATTCAGAAGCTTCGCAAAACACCTTATTTTCAGGAAGAAGGAGACCGTTCGATCTGTCGTGACGGTTTCCATATGCATTATCTTTATGGGAGATATGCCCTTGGATGCATGTGGGCGGCAGCAATTGCCGGAGTTTCGATCAAAGATAATGCTTTTCAGCCTTATACGGAATATCTGCCTTATGGGGAGCCGGGTGCAGAAATCTTAAAATGTATCCGGAAAATTGTCGCAGAAATGCCCCATTCTTAGGGGTGGAACCAAGAAAGATATCATTACATATGGCACGCAGAATATCTTTTCCTAGCATCAGACAGACACTATTTGTTAATGGATCACAAAAAAGACATGGTAATTGACAATTACTGTCTGGAACCAGATGAAAGGGATGATATTTTCTGAAATCGTGATCATAATATAAGTACCAAGAGAGAAAACTCTTCCTGACAACAGGACACGAAGCAAAAGGTGTTTGCTTCCGTTGTACTGGCAACGTTAAAACTTTGCAATTACTCTTTAGCATAGAGGATAATAAAGCCGAGCAGGTGAGAGGCCTGTGATTGGGTGGAAAAGCACCATAACGAAACCAGTTTTCGGACATTATGGAGAAATCTTTGATGCAAAGGTTTCTCTTTTTCGTTAAAGAAAATAATTTAGGACGTATTTCCTTTCGTGCTAATATGTAATACAATATTAGTACGAAAGGAAGTAATGGCATGAAACAGAGTGAACAAATTGAAAAACTGATTACAGCCAATGGTGGAATGATTCAGACATCACAGATTACAGATGTGGGGATTTCAAAAACGGCACTTTACCAATATGTAAAAGCAAATGATATGGAGCAAATTTCACATGGCGTTTATGCCACAAAGAACACATGGACGGATGTGATGTATTTGGTGCATCTTCGATGCAAGCAGGCAGTATTTTCTCATGAAACAGCACTCTTTTTACATGATTTGACAGATAGAGAACCACTGGAGTATGAGATTACCGTAAAGACCGGATACAATCCGTCAAAGCTAAAAGACGATGGTATTAAGGTATATACAATTAAAAAGGAACTGCATGGAGAAGGGATTACTACAATGCAGACATCTTTTGGACATTTGGTACCTGTCTATAATATGGAGAGAACTATCTGTGATATCATCAGAAATCGGAATAATACGGAGATACAGACATTCCAAACTGCATTGAAGCAGTATGCAAAGCGAAAAGACAAAAATCTGCGATTGCTTATGCAGTATGCGGCAGAATTCCATGTAGATAAAATCTTGAGGCAATACTTTGAGGTACTGTTATGATAAAAACGGCTAAACAGTTAAAAGACTTAATTCGAAACCTGTCAAAAAAGAAATCCGCAGATGCACAGATTTTGATGAGAAATTATATGATGGAACGTTTTCTGGAGCGGATTTCCCTTTCACAATATCAGGATAAATTTATCTTGAAGGGTGGTATGCTGGTGGCAGCGATGGTTGGATTGGATGCTCGCGCTACTATGGATATTGATGCAACAATCAAGGGAGCGGATGTAAATGTGGAAGCAGTAGAAAGTATTATTATGGATATTATTTCTTTCCCAATGGAGGATGGGGTGACATTCCGAATTAAGCAGATTACAGAGATTATGGATGAAGCAGAATATCCAGGGGTAAGAGTCAGCATGGAAACAGAGTTTGATGGTGTAAGAACACCATTAAAGTATGATTGAGATTTATGCAAGGGCAGATGTTGCCGGAAGGGTGGATATTATCTGCAAGAATTATTCGAATTTCATTGGAATTGTAGACGGCTACACAGAAGGGCTTCGCTACATGATTGAGAGTGAAAAAGCCTATAACCGAAAGAAAATGGGTTTTTCACAGGGCGTGGACATATCCTTTCTGTCAGAGGAAGCACAGCAGTGGGTAGAGGTCATTATAGAGGAACAGGGCTGTAATGTCAGTATCGTACAATCCGGCAAGCTAAAGGAATATGGAAAAAGCGGAGAGCTTACGCTTGCTATGGTGCGGCTGATTCTGACAGAAGAAAAGCCAAAGGAAGGCAGGTAAGTAATATGGCAAAAAAACAGACAGCAGGCAGAGATAGGTTAGGTCAACTGGCACCGGAGTTTGCAAGGCTGAATGACGATGTGTTATTTGGTGAGATATAGACAGCTATATCAGGAAGGTTATTCACCTATATGCCCAGTGCTATTCCAGTCAGATTTCTTAGATGATGGAGATGCTAAGGAACACAAGGATCGCCTTGATATGGCAGAGGAACTTCTTAGAAGATCAAGAGTGGTCGTAGCCTGCAGTACCAAGGTGAATGAGAATGTAAAAAATGATATTGCATTGGCAAAGAGGCTTGGGATTGTATCTACTACAATGGATGGAATTCAAAAAGCTGGTAAAAAAGCCAAGTAAGGATGGACTTCTCTTTTGAGAAGTTCTACATAGAAAAGTAGAGTCCTGGAGAAGTATAAGATCCCTATAAATGAAAATACTAACAAAGTATTTTATCTCCTATAGATTGAATTATCTCCTAATACGAGATATAATTTAGGAGAAAAACGAACAATTAGGAGATGCATTATGAGAGATTTTGATTATTCATCTTTAAAAAATAAAACATGGGATAGTGAGATTATTTCACTTGTTGCGCAGATTCATGAATATAAAGGTAGGCAGGAAGTATATCTTAGGCAGAAGCCAGAAGAGTTGGAGAAGCTTGTAGAAATAGCTAAAAGGCAGAGTACAGAGGCATCAAATGCTATAGAAGGAATACGTACAACTTCAACTAGATTAAAGCAGTTGTGTGAGGAGAAGACAACTCCTAAGAACCGTGATGAGGAGGAAATCCTTGGATATAGGGATGTGTTAAATACAATTCACGAAAGCTATGAGTATATTCCAATTAGATCAAACTATATTTTGCAGCTTCATCGAGATTTGTATAAATATACGGAGAAAAGCATTGGTGGACAGTTTAATATTTCACAGAATGTGATTGTTTCAACAGATGAAAAAGGAGAAGAGCATGTATTGTTTACTCCATTAGCTCCATTTGAAACGCCAGGAGCAATAGATTCTATATGTGAGAATTTCAATCACATTATTGAGACGGAAGAGCTTGATGCTATTCTATTAATTCCAATTTTTATTCACGATTTCCTTTGCATACATCCATTTGGCGATGGCAATGGAAGAATGAGTCGTTTGCTAACAGCTTTATTGCTTTATAGAAGCGGATATGTTGTTGGAAAATATATATCAATAGAAAATAAAATAGCTAAAAATAAGGAGCTTTATTACAAAGCATTAGAAGAATGCCAGGAAGGCTGGCATGAAAATAAGGAAGATGTAACTCCATTTGTAAAATATATGCTGAGAGTGATTCTAGCAGCGTATAGAGATTTTGAAGAAAGAGTGGAGTTAGTAAGTGAAAAACTTCCAGCAAAAGAGATTGTCAGACGAGCTGTTTACAGTAAAATAGGTAAGCTGAGCAAGAGTGATATAGTGGAGTTATGTCCTTCTATAGGCGTAAAATCTGTGGAACTGGCACTAAAGCAACTGGTTGATGAAGGAGTATTGCTAAAGAAAGGGTCAGGAAGGGCTACGTTCTACGTGAGAAGTGATTCTGAGTAGCAACTCCTAATATTAGGTTGTTTTTAGGATCTGAGAGGTTCATTAGGAGAAAACAGAATAGAAAAAATATACATAGCAGTGGGGAAAAGTCTTCACTGCTATTATTTTGCCAATTTTTAGAGAATCCATCATGGGTCATGCAGATATTTCTACTACGATGGACATTTATGCAGATGCAACTGAAGATAAGAAAAAAGAAGTGATGACAAATCTTGAAGGTAAGATTGTTTTGTAAAATGCGTTTCTTGACAATTACACGATTTCGTGTTAATGTTATTTTTGAAAGGAGAGTGACAACATGAGTGAATATTTAACAGTCTCTCAATATGCTGAAGCCTCCGGAAAAGACCCTGGAAACATAAGACGAATGTTAATCAAAGGTATTCTTCAAGGAGAAAAAATTGGTAATCAATGGCTGATTCCCAAGAATACAGTTTATCCTGAAGACCGAAGAGTAAAGAGTGGGGAATATCGAAACTGGAGACAAAGAGTAAAGTTCAATAGTAAGCATTCGGAGTTGCATAAAAAGCTTTGTGAAATGTGTGAGGCAATTGGTAAAATCTATGCTAATGATATTGAAGAAGTAGTAATGTATGGTTCCTATGCAAGAGGCCAGGAAACAGATGAGTCTGATATTGATATGGCAATTGTGCTTAAGGCAAACCAGACTGATGAGCAATATGATCAACTGACAGATGTGGTTGTAGATTATGAGCTGGATATTGGAATTACTCTTTCCATTATCTCGATAGAAAAGAATGAATTCAAAGAGTGGAAAAATACGCTTCCCTTTTATAAAAATCTTGCGAAGGAGGGAATTGTATTGTGGAAGAACGAGTAAAAGAACTTTCAAAATATCGCTTTGAAACCAGTCTTGAAAATTTGGAAGATGCAAAACTTATGTTTGAGAATGGAAGATATAAGAATGCTTTGAACAGAGCGTATTATTCTATCTTTCATGCAATCAGATCTGTAAATACATTAGAGGGATTTGATAGTAGCAAACATAGCGGAGTAATTGCTTTTTTCAACCAGAGCTATGTAAAAGAAGGGGTTTTTGATAAAGAACTTTCAAAGATTATCAAGCAGGCATATGATTACAGAGAGAAAGCAGATTATCTTGACTTTTATATCGCATCGAGTGAAGAAGCAGGAAAGCAGATTGCTAGAGCTGAAGTGTTTAAAGAAGCGATAAAAACATATTTAGTAGAACAAGATATTTTATAAACAACCTAAAATAGTTGATGACAAATTAAAAAGTTGTGACTACAATTAAATCAGTAGTTTGTTTGAATAGTGAGATGTATTTTTTACAACATAGTGTCATTTGGCGTAAGATGCATCAATTAGGATACTTACGAATTAATCTGGTGCTCGTTCCATAGAAGAGTACAACAAGAGCATGATGATACAGCGATGACAACACAAATTTATGCTTCAAAGGATTTCAATGGATTTTTAAAATTCGTTTCAATAATTCTCCAAGGACGTCAATGGATGTCTGTGGTAGAAGTCAAAAACCTTTTCCCGACGATGAAGAGCTTGGATAAAAAAGACCAGTAAAATCAAGGCTTAACAGTCGTAAGGAACTATAAGTCTTGCGGTTGAGGCAGAGAACGGTGTGACCGTGAAGGTCACGCCGTTTTTTTGCGTCCAAGGGTAGATTCTGCGATCATGGGTTCTGCCAGCACGGTAATCTCCACCTCGTCAACAAAATTAAAGATGATCTCCACCTTCTGTCTGCGCTTGCCGCCAGACTTATCCGGTGCGTGGATGATGATCTTCTTGATATACTCGTTGACAATCGTCTGCGTCAGCTCCGTGACATCCACATACTTTTTCGTCAGCGCAATGAAAGCGTCCAGATCGTCGCCCATCGCCTGCCACTGTTCAACCCATTCTTCCGTTGTTTCAATTTCGAGCTTTAACCGTTCCTGCTCCGCTTCATAATCAGAAGTCATCTTCTTGTACTTTTCCTTGCTGATCTCACCGAGGGCGTAGTCCTCATAGAGCCGGGACATGACCACATCGAGGGTGGCAAGGCGCTTTTTTGCCTGCTCCATGCGCTTCTGATCTTCCCGGATGTCCCGTTCCTGATCGGAGCGGCGGTAGTGCAGCCATTCCTCCTGAAAGCCCTCCACATCACCGCGAATGTACTCGTTGACCGCCTGAATCCGTTCCAGTACCAGTTCCCGCAGCACATCCTCGCGGATATAATGCGCCGAGCAATCGCCACGCCCACTCTTATATTTGGAGCAGCGTATCTGCAGATGAGCTGCTGACTATTGCCCAGCGCAACCGCAGTATCGTTTCCCTCTACCGCACGGAGCAGGACGAGGACGGCGAAGAAACTGGTGAGGATGTGACTTGCGACGATAGCTGGAACTATGCCGACATTCTCTGGAACGAGATTCAGGCAAAGGCGGTCGCGGCGGCGTTTGACCAGCTATCCTATAAAGAGCAATGGTATCTGGAAAAGCGGAACGCCATCTGCATGACCTGTGGGCGCGTCAGCCCACTGTCCACGCAGTCTACCTTTGAGGCCTTGGCGGTAGATTTCGAGGGTACGACAACCAGCGGTGCGGAGCGATTCTACCGGCGCACATTGGATAAACTGCGTCTGAAACTGCTGGAAAGTGGCCTTGTCCATACCGTGACACTGAAGCAGACCGAGTACCGAAAAAAGAACAAAAAAATAGCCGCCGCTGTCTACCTGTATCAGGCGGACAACGACGGCGAATGGGGCGAGATTCGGTTTAATTTTGAAAACGGCACAGCTGAGATCGTGAGGCTGGCGGATTGGGATACGGTAAAATCCAACATCTTTGCAAAAACGGCGATACGCTGCATACAGAGATTGCCGGAGGCGAGAATGTTGAAATCTGTGGTCGTGCCGTTTTGGAAAGGCAGGGCGTAATTACCCGCAGAGCATGACCTTTACACAGAACAGGCCGTCCTGATAGGTAACCGTATTCACCCCGCCGGATTTTTCTGCGATGTGACGGACGGACTGAAGTCCGACGCCGTCTCTTTTTCGCTTGGAGGACTGGAATACGCCACCTTTTTCGCGGATGACTCCGTCATAGGTGTTTTCAACCTGAATCAGTGCCAGACTGTTGCCATGCAGATAGGCTGTCAGTTTGATCCTGCGTCGGGCAGGCGCGGTGCGCAGGCTGGCTTCCAGCGCATTTTCCAGCAGATTCGAGAGAACCAGACACAGATTGATTTCGTCTACAGGAAGACATTCTGGCAGATCAATCTGCACGGAATACGGGATATTCTCCCGTTTGGCAAGCGCGCAGTAATACCCAACCACGCTGTCTGCCGCCCGGTTTTCGCAGAAGTGCATTTCAAGACTTGGAATTCTGGAAACCGCACCGGAGAGATAGGCTTTGATCTTTTCAAGATTCCCTTCTTCTGCAAGGGCAGCGAGCTGACATAGCTGGTGGCGCAGATCGTGCCGCGCCTGCCGGGCTTCCTCAATGGCAGCTTTCAGGCTTTCGTAGCGCTGCTGCTGCATGGAAAGCAGCTGGTTCTCCTGCTGCAATCTCACATTCCGGTTGATGCTGATCGCCATCAGAAGGAAGATTGCGTTGAAGAAAAGCATCAAAAACAAAAGTGTGATACTGATCACAAAATACCCCTGCAAAACACGCCCGGTATAGAGTGTGTCCGCATACTTGGGGATCATAAACAGATTCAACGCAATGAACACCAGCGGCAGTACCCAGAACACATACCAGGTCTGCGCAAAATTTTCATCCTCGACCATTCTCCGCACGCTGTGCGTCGCAGGATAATAGGCGATGGCGGCAAACAGCCAGCAGATCGCATGATAGCAAATCGCAGATCGCAGGCAGAACCACGGCGCAGCCTGCGCCTGCGGCAAACCGGCCAGCATAGCGGCGTTGATCGCTCTTGAAAGGCTGTTGATACAGGCAAATACCGCACAGACGGACAACGCAATCGTTCCGGATTTCCAAAGCGAAATCCGGAGCGTTTTTATGCAGATCACGACTGCAAGCAAGGTTAGGCCTGCAAGCATCGGCGCAGTTGGCATGCGGCGCGCATAGCACATCATTCCTCCAGCGGCACAAAGCAGCGTAAGCAGCGGGGCAAGCCACAAAACAAGCTTTGACAGCGGCTGCTTTAAACTGGATTTTACCGGGAAATAGGCAAGCAGCATGCCGGGAATCACCACGCCGAGCTCCAGAATTGGACGTAGCAGTTCCATTATACCATCCGCCCCCTTTGAAGCAGGAATTCCATAAGCGCCTGCCGGGCGCTTTTCAGAAGGTCCTGACTGACAAACACGCAGCTTCCGTCCGCCATGCGGAAGGCGGCACCTTCCAGATCCTTCGCGTGTTCCAGATTCACGATTACTCCGCGCCCGCACACAAAAAAGCGTGTGTCATCCTTTAGTGGGGCGATGAACGTCTTGAAGGGTTGGCGTGTGGCAAGCGTCTTTTGAACCGTCGTATGGACGTAGATCAAGTGGGCGAAGTGTTCTGCATAGACGATGTCCTGATAGCGCAGATGGATCTCGCTTCCCTCCACCTTTAGCTCCATATATTTGTCCGGCTGCGGTATGCGGGCAAGCAGCTCGTCCGTCAGCGCGTCGATGTCCGCTTCGGTAAAGGGCTTGACCAGATAGTGCAGCGCCCGTACCTGAAAGCCCTCCAGCGCATGGTCGGTCGAGGTCGTGATAAAAACCAGCAGGCAGTCCGTGTCGGTTTTCCGCAGCTTCTTTGCCGCCTCCATGCCCGTCATGCCATCCATATAAATATCCAGAAATGCGGCAGTAAAGGGCGCTTTCCTTGCCGCTTCCAGAAATATCTCTCCGCTTTCGTATTCCAGAATATCTGCCTGTACGTTTCTCCGCTGAAGCTGCCACTCCAGCCGGCCTTTCAGCAGTGTGCGTTCCGCAGCAAGATCATCCACAATCGCAATTCTCATGCAGGTTTCTCTCCTTGTGCTTAAATTCCAAGATAATTATATCACAGCTTGTCGAGGATGACAAAGAACTGCTGTCGGAATTCGTGCCAAAATCGCCCCTTTCGTGCCACGGCGCTTGAAAAAAACGAATGGCCTTTTTATACTGAGCGCAAGCAAGATGCTAAATCGGATGAAGGAAGGAGTGAGATCTGTGTATCGTATTGCAGTGTTGGCAGAACAGGAAGCAGAGCGGCAGCGCTACGCCGAGCAAATTACCCGGTTTTGTGAAGCGAAGGGGCTGTTTCCGCAGGTCATGCAATATGACAATCAGGAACATTTTTTTGAAATGGCGCAGAAAGCTGATCTAACCAATGCCGTCATTGCACTTTCCGGGGTGGCAGGGTTGAATGCGGCGGAGCACCTTCGGTCCTTATGCCCCGCATGCCGGATGATATGGTGCAGTGACCTGGATTTCTCTCTTCATGCCTTCCGGCTGCGGGCCGACTATTTCCTGATGAAACCGGTTTCCGAAGAAGCATTCCAGCGAGGACTGAATGCCTGGATTGAATAAACGGGCATCGAACCAAACCGGGACAATAAGCACAAAAATGGAGGATATCAATGAAAAGAAAAAAGTTACAATGTTCTGTACCAACCTTTATGCTGGCCGGTGTGTTATGCCTGACATTTGCGACCTGCGGTGTGAAGCAGTCTTTCGCCATGCCTGCATCAGATACAGACTCCGCGGTAAGCGCTACCCTGCCGGTAAAGGCCATGAATGCCAAACGTGTTGACGAAAACCCTTATATGGCAAAGAGCGACGCCAACATTCACCACGACGGCTACAATACCGACTCTACAGATGAAGTCCTGCCGCTTGGCATCTATCCGGAGATCAATGTTTCCTATGAAAAAACCAACGCGAACGCTTCGCCTGCCATTTACTTTGACAGCTACGGCCACGCAGTCGTTCCGTTGCTCGGCGGCATCGCCATCCGCAATCTGAACGCGGAGGAAACCACGACGCTGGGCTATTTCTCCCCAAAGCAGCATGATGGCGGCGGTTACGTCATCCAGAGTTCCTATACGTTCCTGGACTCAGAAAACCGCATCGTCTGCCCCACCAGCAACAACCATGTGCTGATGCTGCGGGCAACCGATGAAGCAGGAAACGTCCTGCCTGAATTTGAAAAGGTGCTGGACATTGACATCAAGGCTGCCGCAGAGGCTGCACTGGGCAAGACGCTGGAGCAGAACCTGCTGTCCGTAGTGTTTGATTATGAAGGAAATCTCTGGTTTGCCACCGGCGGCTTCCGCATCTACCCGGAGCGCCAGCAGCAGGGCGTGATGGGCTACATCGCACGCTCCGCCATTGACGCGATTTTAAATGGCGAACAGGCTGACCTCTCCGACGCGGTCTTTGTTTATGAACTCACCCCCGGTGAGGGCGCGGAGAACGGCATTGCCGCCTCCAAGGACGGCGCGGTCATCCTGACAAACCGGAACTGCTATCTGCTGCGTGCCAATAACGGTGTCGAGGCCGTATGGTGCACACCATATGAGAGCGTCGGCGCTAAGGTCAGCGGCGAAAACGACAAGACCACCGGCGGCGGTCTTACCTGGGGCGGCGGCTGCTCCCCGTCGCTGACGCCGGATCTTGTGATGTTCACCGACAACGCAGACCCCGTCAAGCTGCTGGCGCTCGATATGAAGACCGGTGAGATTGTTGCAAGTCTGCCGGTGCTGGATGATCTGCCCGAGGGCTATCAGGTGGCGGTTGATAACTCTGCCATCGTCTATGATGACAGTGAGGGCACCGTCAGCACTATCGTGTGCAACTGGTTCGGCGCAGGCAGCGCAGGCCTTGCCGATCCCAACAGTGACTCTTCCATCCAGAGCTACGCCAACATCTATGACATGAACTGGCTGACGAAGGGCAACTGCATGATTGCGCCCGGCGTCGAGCGCGTGGACACCGTGAAAACCGATAGCGGCTATGAGATGAAGAGCATCTGGTCTCGAAATGACCTGAGCGATACATCGATTCTCAAGCTCTCCACCGCGACGGGCTATATCTACGGCTATGTGCAGGATCTGGAAAGCAGCATGTGGCAGTACATCATTCTGGACTTTGCCACCGGCGAGACGGTATTCACCATGGACGTCTCCAACAAATATGGCTACAATAACATGGCTATCGGTATGTATGCCGGAAACAGCGGCAACGCGCTCTACTGCCCAACGGGCTATCTGGAGCTGCTCAGATTACAGGATCGCTTCGTCTATCTGCCCGAAATGCCGTACCGAGAGATTGATCTTGATAAGGCCGCGCGGAACGTACTGACACAGGAACAGTTTGAGCAGGACGGCGGTGACGGCACGGTCGCCAGCTGGCGCAATACTGTGACGGTCGAAAATGTTCATCCCAACACAATGGTCTCGTTCCGGATGAACAATCTTTCCGGAAGCGCCGCTGAGCTGAAGCTCTATGCCTACGGTGCAGATGGAAAGCTGGCGGAGGTCAGCAATGAACTGTGGTCGATTACGGATGAAGCAGGCAGTGCCGTGGATAAGCTTTCTGACAGCACACTGTATGAGCTGCGTGTGAGCGTCGCAGACGGCGGCGCGTTCGACCTGAGCGAGACGGAAAAGGAAATCAAAATTTCCGCTGTACTTGCAAAGTAAGACTCAAGGAAAGCTGTCAAAAAACTACAAAATCACCCCCGTTTCTGATTGATATGCTCCCTTTATGAGAGATAGTGAAATAAAAACACTGTCAATTACGAAGGGAGCATTGTTCATGTCAAGAAGGAAAACCAGCAGATCAGAGCAACTGTCGGCGGCGAAAGCCTCTGCATGACCTGTGGACGCGTCAGCCCTTTGTCCACGCAGTCTACCTTTGAGGACTTGGCGGTGGATTTCGAGGGTACAACCGCCAGTGGCGCGAAGCGATTCTACCGGCGTACGCTTGATAAGCTGCGCCTGAAGCTGCTTGAAAGCAGGCTTGTCCATACCGTGACGCTGAAGCAGACCGAATGCCGCAAAAGGAACAAAAAATAGCCGCCGCTGTCTACCTATATTAGGTAGACAACGACGGCGAATGGGGAGAGATCAGATTTGACTTTGCAACCGGCACAGCGGAGATCGTCTAGCTGGCAGAGTTGGATACGGTAAAGTCCAATGTCTTTGCAAGGACGGCGATTCGGTACATCCATAGCTTGCCGGAGGTGCGGCTGCTGTGATGTTTGATTAAGCATTGTGATCATAAAAATTTACAATTTTTATTCAAGCAATCGCCTGATTTATTTTGTGAAGTCTGATATCTTATTATAAGAAACACTGGATAATGCACAGAAATGAGGGGATTGTGTTTTGCGGGAAGAAAAGAAAGCCGAAAAGAGACAGGAGCTTGTAGGCGTCTGCCTTGACTGCTTTGTCGAAAAGGGGCTGACCGTTGCCACGACAAAGAACCTCTGTAAGGCGGCAAAGCTGCAAAACGGCGGCATCTACTATTACTTCTCCACCAAAGAGGAAATCGTTCTTGCCTGCGCAGAGGAAGCGATCAGTCGAATTGAAAAAGCCGCGTTTGCCATCGTGCTTGAAGATATTAGTGACATCAAAAGCATGATGGATCATCTCGGTGAGCTGGCGGATAAAATGTCGCCTACCATGCGCTTTCTGGTCAGCGTATGTGTGTCGCGCGAATACGGAGAAAAGGTAAAGCCTTCCCTTGTGCGGCTTGCGGCAAGATACCCTTATTACACGGGTAGGATTGCGGAGATCCTCGGCTGCACCGACGAAGAGGTTGCGACGTTCGTTCATCTGTCGATCCTCGCCATCAACAATTATATGATCTTTGCCGAGCGAGCGCTGTTTAACCCACAAATCGAAGCGGTCAAAAAAGAGCTTTCAAGACTTGCGGAAAGAAAGGGGCGGAATAATCGATAGTTTACCATAAAGAGAAAATCACAAACGACTTTATAGTCAATCCATACGCACAAACCCTTTCGAGGAGATGACCAAAAACAGAAGAGAATCATAGGAGGACAACATGAAAAAGATACTTGCAATTCTACTATCGCTGCTTACGCTGCTTTCCTGCGGGTTTCTTTCCGCCTGCTCTGCCGAAAAAACGCAGCCGGATACACCGGATACTGAAACCGTGTGGGAAATGGTCAGTGAGGCATACATCTATGCGTTCCCGCTGGTGCTGACCGACGCAACCAAAACATTATCGACCAATACGGACGGGACCATGACTGGCCGTGCGCCCATCAATCAGTTCAACCATGCAAAAAAGCTGGCGGACGCCTCTTTCCGCACCGTCGTGACGCCGAACGTCGATACCGTCTATTCGCAGGCATGGCTTGACATCAGCACAGAGCCTATGGTCTACGTCCTGCCGGAAACGGATCGCTTCTGCAATGTGCAGCTTCTGGATGCGTGGACGAACACCGCCGCCGTGCTGGACAAGGCGGGTGCTTATGCCATTGCGCTTCCCGGCTGGGAGGGCGAGCTGCCCGACGGTGTGACGCGTGTGGACGTGCCCACCGCAACGATGTGGTCGATCACCCGCACGGTGCTGTCCGGGAACGAGGACCTGCCCAATGTCTATGCTATTCAGGAGCAGATGCAGCTCCTGCCGCTTTCGGCTTATGTACAGGGAGGCGAGTATGCCGCACCGCAGGGAGCTTATAAAGAGGAAAATGACTTTGTTCCCGTGAACAAGGTGCTTTCCATGACGCCAGCAGAGTTTTTCAATACGGCTAACGCTCTGATGCAGGTCAACCCGCCCGCCGATGCGGATAAGGAACTGCTGAAGAAACTCTCCGCCATCAACGTGGGCGCGGGTAAGACCTTCGACGCCGCTCTCCTGGGCGAAGGAGCTGCCGAGCGCTGGACGCAGATGCTTCAGGGGCTTCGCGCCACGCTCGCCGCCGACGGCGCGAAGTATGCGCAGAAACTCGGCCAGTGGGTCTATTACGGCAAGCCCATCGGCGACTTCGGCACGGAGTATACCTACCGCGCGATGGTAGCGCTGGTGGGGCTTGGCGCCAACACCGTGGACGTGGCAATCTATCCCAAGACAGCGGTGGATGAGACCGGCGCAGCGCTGACCGGAGAAAAGAAGTATACACTCCACTTTGAAACCCTTCCTCCCACGCTGGAGGGCGGCACATTGGATATTATCCTGTCCAAGGATGCACCGGAAGACACCTCTAACTGGCTGCCTGTTTCCGACGGGGAATTTCATCTGTTCATGCGGATCTATGTACCGGATATGACAGCACTGGATAGCTGGCAGCCACCTGTTATCCGCGAACAATAAGGAGGCGGAAAAGAATGGCTATGAAACGTATTGCAGCAATGCTTCTTACATCGGTACTATTGCTGTCCTGCGTCGGCTGTGCGCAGGATGGGCGCAAAGAGCCGGGCGCGGAAAAGGCAGACCTGGGTCTGACTGCCGATGTCAAGCCCGCCACAGACTTTACGGCGAAGGCAAATGCCGCCATCTACGATGAACTTGACTTCGATGATAAGCAGGAATATGAATTCGCCACCCGTGGACTGATCGACGCGCCGGAAACACTGGAACTAAAGGACGAGGATGGGAAGATCCTCTGGAGTCAGGAAGCCTATGCGTTCCTAGACGATTACGAAAAAGCGCCTGACAGCGTAAATCCAAGTCTCTGGGAGAACACGAAAAATAACCACGCTTATGGCCTTTTTGAAGTGACGGATGGCATCTATCAGGTCCGCGGCTATGACATGGCAAACCTCACCGTTGTCAAGGGCGATACCGGCTGGATCGTCTTTGATACGCTGATGAGCGTGGAGTGCAGTCAGGCTGCCATGCAGCTGATCGAAAAGAATCTTGGTAAATTCCCGGTCAAGGCCGTCATCATCTCTCATTCCCACGTCGACCATTTTGGCGGCATCGCCGGCGTGATGGCGAAAGAGGATAAGGCAGACGAGACACTTTCTATTGAAGATCAGCTCGCCAGCGGCAAGATCCCCGTGATCACGCCTGTGGGCTTCACGGAGCACTCCGTGAAGGAAAATGTCTACGCCGGTAAGGGTATGGGCCGTCGCAGCAATTATCAGTATGGCATCCTTCTGACCCCCGGCGTGACCGGCAAGCTGGCGCAGGGCATCGGCATGGGACAGTCCACCGGAACGGTCTCGTTCATGACGCCCAGCTATGAAATCACGCAGTCTGGCGAAAAGCTGACGATCGACGGTGTGGAGCTGGAGTTCCAGCTCACGCCGAGTACGGAAGCGCCCGCCGAAATGAACACGTGGCTGCCCCAGTACAAGGCGCTGTGGATGGCGGAAAACTGCACCGGCACGCTCCACAATCTCTACACGCTGCGCGGCGCGGAGGTGCGCGACGGCGCGGCATGGGCAAGCTATATCACCGAGGCCATTTCCCTTTACGGCAAGGACGCGGAGGTCACCTTCCAGTCCCACAACTGGCCGCACTGGGGAAACAACGTGGTGAACGACTACATGGTCAACACGGCTGCCGTGTATAAGTTCATCAACGACCAGACTCTGACCTATATCAATCAGGGCTACACCAGCGACGAGATCTCCAACATGATCGAGCTGCCGGAGGCGCTCAATAAAATCTGGTACACCCGCCAGTACTACGGGACGGTCGCCCACAACGCCAAGGCGGTCTACCAGAAGTTCATGGGCTGGTATGACAGCAACCCTGTCAACCTGAACCCCCTCATGCCAAGCGACAGCGCAAAAAAATGGGTGGAGTACCTGGGGGATGTTGACAATGTCCTGCAAATGGCAAAGGCGGATTTTGACAAGGGTGAATATCAGTGGGTCGCCGAGGTCACAAATACCATCGTCTTTGCCGACCCGACGAACACCGATGCACGGCTTCTGTGCGCCGATGCACTGGAGCAGCTGGGGTATCAGGCGGAGTCCGGTCCGTGGCGCAACGAATATCTGACCGCCGCGCAGGAGCTGCGCCATGGAAACGCCAATTTCACCGCTTCCACCAAATCTACCGGCGACATGGTCAAGGTCCTCTCCGCGCCCATGCTGTTTGACTATATGGCCATTGTCATGGACAAGCAGGCGCTGGCTGACCGCGACTTCACCATGAACGTGATCCTGCCTGACGTGGGCGAACAGCACATGCTCCGCGTGAAGAATGGTGTGCTGCTGGTCTATGCGGATACATTGTCTGATGATGCGGACGTGTCTATTACCTGCCCGAAGAATGCGCTGTTTGCGATCCTGACCAACAATCAGGAAACGGTTACACAGGCCGTCAAGGTCGAGGGCAGCGCAGAGCTGCTGACGCTGATGATGGAGAATATGAACCAGTTCCCGATCACCGAAGCCAACCCCTTCAACATCATCGAGCCGTAACGGCTTCGCGGGGCGGTCCGTGGGAAGACCGCCCCGCTCGAGAGAAAACAGCGAGATGCTTTCAACGCAAATTAAAAGCTGTCTGTTTCTGTTGGAAACAGACAGCTTTTGCAGCCTTACGGTTGCCCTGCACACCCGAATCTGTCAGCCAACAGTAAAAATAAGAATTACTTCCTTATCACTGTTAAGCCAAGGGTTTGCGGTGTTGAGCACAAAAAATGACATCAATTTGACATCAAATTATTATTGTTTGGTGGACTGATATGGACTAAAAAGGTACGTTCTAGCGATTTGAACCTTTCAAAACTAAATAGTTAAATGCTATTAAAGGACATTTTCCAAAGTAAGGAAAGTGTCCTTTTTCTGTTGTTATGGTTGAAAAAAACAGAATTATTATAAGGAGGTTCAAACATGAACAGTACAGCGTTAGAAGCAAAAAAAGAAAAAATTAGTTTTATTAGTGAAGCACATGAGAAATTCTACTATGAAAAAATCCCGAAAGTTAGTGAAGCAGATGTATATCACAAGGCACTTTGCTATTGCCTTGGAATAAACGAGGATACACGAAGAAATGTGGATAGAATTTACAATTTCAAGACTGGCTGTGTAAAACCGGAGTGTTTGCATGAAGGCTGGCAGACCAGTGGCAGTGCAAAGGTTGTTAGAATTGCTTTCAATCTATATTGCAACGGAACACCGAGCGTAGATGATGAGCAGGACACAGAGGAACAGGTGGATGAGTGCCGGAGATATTCAGTAGAGGATTTGTTCTGCTGTTGCTATGCACCATATTTCTGGCAGGCAATACAGATTCGGTATCCGGAGTATGCCACATACAATAAAAACTTGTATGCGATGTTTGGAGGAAATGGGAAGCTTGTTTCGGGAGTTTGTCATAGGGGCAGATTCTTTCGGACAGTTAAGCAGCGGAATACCTAACCGTATCCTTTCCGGGCATATGTACTGGCTGATCGTAGCTATTGTTATGGGGATTTTATTCATAATAACCGGATTACTGATAGTTGGGATTGGTTATCAGGTAGGAAAAATCTACCGGAAATATTGTTGGGATATCATCAGCATTGTGGAAGTTATTACAAGCACAGCCATTGCAATTTATTTTGGAGATTGGATAAAATCTGATATTTCTATAAATTTCATTACACTATTATTACTGGTGCATGTGGTTTATATATGGACTTTGTTTTGTGGAAGCATTCAGATTCGTTGTAATGATCGTGATTTTAACATTGAAGCAAAAGGATGGAATGATTATACAGGGGAGTATTCGCAAATTGACAGCATTTCTTATGAAGAAAATGTATTGCAGAACGATAATGATTACAGAACTAATGGTTTTGGAAACCTGAAGTATGCTATGGGAAACTTCAAAAACGATATCTTCGGAGATTATATCCGCTACACTCATGCCTCCTGCCATTCATATGTTGTCGTGAACATAGATGGAAAAATATTAGTTGTAAATGGGGAAAATGACGCAGAGACAAAGGAAATCTATCAGAGAATAAGTGAGAAGGTGTCAAAGGAAAGAAAATAGTTGTCGGAAACGCTGAGAAGAAATTATTCTCAGCGTTTTTTGAACATTACTATAATGTCAAGGAATGGAGTACCATTTTCACTTGATATTTCGGATAAACTTGTTACAAGAGATTCTATAACACAAGCTGAATTTGATACGATGATGCAGACCGGGCTTGCACAGGCAAAAAAGAACGATTCTGTATCTGTTGATGAGGCTTTTAATCAATTAAACGCTCAGATATGCAATGGTTAATCAAAACAATGTGAAGCTATCACATCGAAAATATATTTCATAGATTGACTTGTAACGCAAAAGACGTTACAATAAAAGAAAGATGGAGGTGTATTCTATGGGAAAAACAGCAACATTAAATATAAGAGTAAATCCAGATGTAAAAGAAAATGCAGAAAGTGTATTGGCACAATTAGGGATACCAATGGCTACTGCTATAGATATGTATTTAAAACAAATATCATTAGTAGGAGGAATTCCCTTTTCTATTGTATTACCAAAAGCAGCTAATTCAGTGAATGCAGATATGATGTCTGTTACACAGATTCATCAAAAGTTAGAAAAAGGATATGCCGATATAGAGAAAGGAAATGTTGAGGATGCGGCTAGTGCGTTTGTGGCATTTAGAGAGAGGCATTAGTGAAGCAATATAAGGTAGAGATTACAAAAGAAGCTTTGCAGGATATGGAAGATATATACAATTATATTGCTATAGATTTGCTTGCTCCGGATAATGCAATGGGGCAATATAATCGCATTGCTGATGAAATACTTACATTAGACACTTTCCCGGAACGATTTAGGATTATGGATTCTGAGCCGGAAAAGAGAATGGAGTTGCGTAGAATGTTCGTCGATAATTATTCAGTGTTTTACACAATCCGTGACGAAAGGGTAATTGTAACGGATGTGTTATACACGGCATCTGATATAGAAGCACGTTTGAGAGGCGAGCTATAAAAGCACGCGTTTATTTGAATTTATAAAGGAGAATATTGATGAAACTATTTTTATGTTCGCACTTTTCAAGTGTAGGAAGTCTGATAAAGGAAGAAATTGAAAATAAGAAAGTCGCATTTATTCCAACAGCTTCACTGCGTGAAGGCTACACCGGTTATGTCGGCTCGGCTCGAAAATTATTCAAAAAGTTGGGAGCAATCG
>SKEY01001697.1_pt1 | contig 26920 bp, 28 predicted proteins | sample 4843871 | NCBI WGS metagenome assembly SKEY01 (sample SAMN11008797, study PRJNA524170) | human gut metagenome | biome: Human fecal sample; material: Feces; isolation source: fecal sample from pouch patient p36 | host: Homo sapiens | place: Israel: Tel-Aviv | collected 2016-12-04 | reverse complement strand
TGTTTCAAAAAAATCTACATTTTTAAAAGTTTTTAAGATAAAGATTTTTTTATGATTAATATTTATAAAAATTGTAAATACTAAAAATACATTAAAATGAGTATTAATGGAAAAGGAGATTGTGATTATGAGATGGATATTAGTATTTATATTTTTATATGTTATACCTTTGGTAGTTTTATTTAAAAACTATAAAAAATTTAGTCGCGCATGTATATATGCATGCACATATGTTGTATTAGCTACAACAATAGTCATAAGCAATATGTACATAAGCGGTATAAAGCAATTAGAAAATAACAATTCAATGGTAATGAATTATAAAGAAATATATACATCTAGTTTGGATGTAAATAATGTAGAACAAGACTTATTAAAAATAAAGCAATACAAGTCAGATATATCAGATATTGAAAATATAGCATTGAAACCAATAAAAGAATGTGGAGTTTATTCTAAAGATATACAAACATGTATAACAAATAATGCAAAAATAAGAAAAGACATTGATAAAGCAAAATATATGTCTGAAAGAGTAATCGAGCTTTATGATGATATGGAAGTGCCTCAATTATCTAAAAATGAATATACAAAAATATTGAACGAATGTACAAAATACATGAAGGAATCATATGAACTAAAGTACAAGGCTATAGATCAAATAGATAAATTAATAAAAAAAGATGATATTGATGATGTTTCAGAGATAAAAAAATATATAAAACAATCTGATGAAAAAATTGATAAATATCAAAAACAAATTTCTGAATTAGAAAGAAAAATAAGAAATAAATAAAGTATAAAATCTAGGGAGTATTGTATAGAAAATATACAATAACTCCCTAGATTTTTTTGTAGAAAAATTTATTATCAAGTAAAATTTTAATTAGATATAGCTATCTACGTTTTTTTGAATTATACTAAAGTATATGATATAATGAATTCTTGAAAAACGGGAGATATATAATGAAAAATTTAAATATATGCATAGATATAGATGGAACAATTACTAGTCCATATCATTATTTGCCATATCTAAATAGTATCTACAATAAAAAACTTACTGAGGAAGATTTTACAACAGTATATTGGGCAGAGTTATATGGAGATACATTAGAAGGAATGTTGGATAAACTTCATTCAAAATATATGAATTCATATTCAGAAGCTAAGGTTGTTGAAGGAGTTAAAGATGTTATTGATGAATTATATAAAGATAATAATTTATTTTTTGTGACAGCAAGAAATTATTCTTTAACACAAATAACACAGGATTGGCTTAAAAAACAACAATTATCGCAAATACCTCTTTATTCACTTGGTACAGATAATAAACTTCATAAAGCTAATGAATTGAAGTGTGATATATTTATAGAAGATCATCCAAATAATGCTTTAAATCTTGCAAATGGTGGAATAAAAGTAATATTAATTGATTGTAATTACAATAAAGGTGTAGAGCATCAAAACATTACTAGGGTTTCTTCTTGGAAAGAAATTAAGGATGTTATTGATAAACTATAATTAAGTTAGCTTACTTAAAGGAGGCGAAGTTTAATGATAGAATTAAAACTAAAAAACAGAAAAGGCAGCTTTCATGTAAACAGTAAAGAAGTAAAAGATATTATTGCGGCTCGTCAAGATATCGGTTATTTACAAGACATATCTAATTCTATAAACCAGGATAATATAATGGTATTTGACTGCGAGTTATCAGAGATGGTATTTTCTAAGGAAGAGATACTTGAAGCTATTGAAGCATTAGGAGAAACTGTTGATGAGTCATTTTTTGAGATTATGTTTGATGATATCAGACGTTTCTTAAAAGATACTACAGATGAAATAGAAGAAGAACTTCAAGATGTGTATTGTATGGATAATATAAAATGTTATTTTGAAGTTTACAATATAAACCAAGAATTTTCAGATTTCAAATTTGTATTCTTAGTAAGTTTTGAAGATATAAAAATTGCATCTTTAAAAAATCTTGCTAAGATAGTTTCAAAAAGACAGTTAGTAGGAGCATCAAAATTTTATAGTTAGATAAAAATTTGTAAATAAAAAATAAGATTGCGAATCTTCGGCAGATATAAGTTTTGTACTTGTACAAGATTTTTATTTGCCAGAGGTTCGTTTTTTAGTTTGAATTTAATTTATAGATTTAGAATATATATTGAGTTTATATAATATATAGATTAATTTTGTAAAAATAAAAAGGGTTGAGGAAACATCTTCAACCCTTTTATATTCGTTCTTGTTTTTAACTTTTTAGAATTAAGCTTGTCCTATAGAACCGAATAATTCCATTTTTTCTTTAACACAAGCTTTTATAGCTTCAAATCCTGGAGCTAATACTTTACGAGGATCATAACCTTTACCTTGTTGGTCTTTACCTTCTTCGATGTATTTACGAGTTGCTTCAGCAAATACTAATTGGCATTCAGTATTAACATTTATTTTAGCAACACCTAAAGATATAGCTTCTTTTATCATTTCATCTGGGATACCACTACCACCGTGTAATACTAATGGCATGTCACCAGTAGCTTCATTGATTTTTCCTAAAACTTCGAAGTTTAATCCAGCCCAATTTTCTGGATATTTACCGTGTATATTACCTATACCAGCAGCTAAGAAGTCTATTCCTAAATCAGCTATTCTTTTACATTCAGCAGGATCAGCAACTTCTCCAGCACCTACAACACCGTCTTCTTCTCCACCTATAGAACCAACTTCTGCTTCAACAGATATTCCTTTAGAGTGAGCTAAAGCAACTATTTCTTTAGTTTTTTCTACGTTTTCTTCTATTCCATAGTGAGAACCATCGAACATTACTGAAGAGAATCCAGCAGCTATAGTTTCTTTTGCACCTTCAAAAGAACCGTGATCTAAGTGAAGAGCAACTGGAACAGTTATGTTTAATTCTTCTAACATACCTTCAACCATTCCAACTATAGTTTTGTATCCGCACATATATTTCCCAGCACCTTCAGATACACCTAATATAACTGGTGAATTGTTTTCTTGTGCAGTTAATAATATTGCTTTTGTCCATTCTAAGTTGTTTATATTGAATTGACCTACTGCGTATTTTCCTTTTTTTGCTTTTACTAACATTTCTTTAGCAGAAACTAACATCTTATACCTCCATAAATTCAAAAATAGTTAAAAATTTACAAGACTTACCCATCAATAATATTATATACTTAAAAAGAAAAAACGTATAGATATAAATTGATAAAAATATAATAACAAATATATAAAATGTTTTTATAGAAAAATATCATTTTAAGGTAAAATATAAAAATGGATATACTTGGTTAATTTGAAAAATAGATATTATATACATATTGAAGGAGGAAAAGCATTGTCTAAAAAACAAAGAATCGACAAAATATTATCTAATTTAGGATATGGAAGTAGAAGTGAATTAAAAAAGTTTTGTAAAAATGGTTTAGTTAAGGTTAACGGTAAAGTGATAAACAACCCAGGAGTACAAGTTGATGTAGAAAATGATGAAATAATATTCGATGGGGAAAAAGTAACTTACAAAGAATTTATATATTTAATGTTAAATAAACCTGATGGATATATATCTGCAACATTTGATAAGAGGGATCCAATAGTTCTTGACTTAATTGATAAAGAGGATTTAGTATTTGAGCCATTCCCGGTTGGAAGACTTGATAAAGATACAGAGGGGCTTTTAGTTTTAACAAATGATGGACAATTAGCTCATAGGGTATTATCACCTAAAAAACACGTTCCAAAAACTTATTATGCAAAAATTGAAGGTATTGTAACAGAAGAAGATATTAAAGCTTTTGCGAAAGGGGTTACATTAGATGATGGATACGAAACTATGCCTGCAGAACTTATAATACTTAAGAGTGATGAAATTTCAGAAATAGAACTTACTATACATGAAGGCAAGTTCCACCAAGTAAAGAGAATGTTTGAAAGTGTAGATAAGAAAGTAATATATCTAAAGAGATTATCTATGGGTAAACTAAAACTAGACGAAAACTTAGCGCTTGGAGAATATCGCGAATTAACAGATGAAGAAGTTAAAATGATAGAAGAAAGAGACTAAATTTAATCTTAAATTTAAATATAACAAATTTAGATAATAAAGGTTTTGATATAAAGACAAAAATCTAATATAATTAGTAGGTATGATTAAAAAAAGGCAATAATTATATAGACTAAATAAACGCTATATATTGAAGATAAAATAGAAACTTGTATTTAAAATTAAGATATTGACGGAGGATAATTTAGTGAAAAGAAGAGAAATTATTGAATTTGAAGTAGGTAAAATGGAGTTCGGTGGAACTTCTTCTACTGTAATAGGAAAAAGAAATGTTAACATGAAGGGCGGAATAACTGGTCAAAAAGTAAAAGCATCAGTTAAAAAAGCGAATAGCCAAAAAGCAGAAGTTAAATTACTTGAAGTATTAGAAAAATCTCCATTAGAAACAGAACAAGCATGTAAGCACTTTGGACAATGTGGAGGATGTACAATATTATCCCTTCCATACGAAAAACAATTAGAGCTTAAAAAACAACAAATATTAGACTTATTTGAAAGTCATGAGATAACAGGATTTGAGTTCTTAGGAATAGAATCAAGTCCAAATAATACTTGCTACAGAAATAAAATGGAGTTCACTTTCGGAAACGAAATGAAAGATGGACCATTAACTATAGGAATGCACAAAAAAGGTAGACATATAGATATACTTACAGTTGACGGATGTATGTTAATCGACCAAGACTTTATAAAAATATTAACTGCTACAGAAGAATTCTTCAGAGCAGAAGGGCTACCATACTACAGAGGAAACGACCACAAAGGATACTTAAGACACTTAGTTGTTAGAAAAGGTATAAAAACTAATGAAATGATGGTTATGATAGTAACAAGTACTCAATTAGATTACGATATGGACAAATACAAAAATATGTTACTAGGATTAGATTTAGATGCGGACTTAGCAAGTGTATTACACTGCTTAAACGACAACTTAGCAGATGCAGTTAAATGTGATGAATTAAGAGTTTTACACGGAAGAGATCATATATATGAAGAATTATTAGGTCTTAGATTTAAAATATCTCCATTCTCATTCTTCCAAACTAACACATTAGGAGCTGAAAAATTATACTCTATGGCTAGGGAATTTGTTGGAGACTATAAAGACAAAGTTCTTTACGATTTATACAGTGGAACTGGAACAATAGGACAAGTCTTATCTCAAAAAGCTAGAAAAGTTTACGGAATAGAAATAGTAGAAGAAGCAGTTGAAGCAGCAAATGAAAATGCTAAATTAAACGGATTAACTCACTGTGAATTTATAGCAGGAGATGTTGCTAAAACAGTAAATAGCTTAAAAGAAAGACCTGACATTATAATAGTTGACCCACCAAGACCAGGTATACACAAAGATGCTGTTAGAGATATATCTAAATTTAATGCAGAAGAAATAATCTATATATCATGTAACCCAAAAACTTTAGTAGTTGATTTACAAGGATTTGAAAGTTACGGATATGAAGTTAAAAAAGTTAGATGTATGGATATGTTCCCAAATACACCACACTGCGAAACTGTAGTATTATTACAAAGAAAAGACAAATAGGAATACTTTATAGAACATAGGGATGCTTGAAATAAGTGTCCCTATTTTTTTGAATAAATTTATTGTATATTAAATTAAAAAAATATAATTAAAATTTAAATATAAACTGTGACCAACATAATTTTTTGTTGTCTTATTATATGAAAGGAGGAAAAAACTTGGAAGACCATAATATTGTAGATCTATATTGGTTTAGAGATGAAAATGCTATATCTGAGACTGATAAAAAGTATGGGAGCTATTGTAACACAATAGCAAACAATATTCTATACAACCTTGAAGATTCAAAAGAATGCGTAAATGATACATATTTAAAAACATGGAATTCAATTCCACCGACAAGACCGAAAATTTTAAAAGCATTTCTAGGTAAAATTACAAGAAATTTAGCTTTAAATATTTATAAAAGCAAGAATTGTCAAAAACGCAAGGGAGAAGTGCCACTAGTTCTGGATGAATTAAAAGAATGTATACCTAGTCAAAATGATATTGATACAGAAATGGAAGAAAAATATCTAACAAAATATATAAATGAATTTTTAAAATCTTTGCCAAGGGAAAAAAGGATAATAATAGTTCAGCGATATTGGTATTTATATTCTATAAAAGATATTGCTGAAAAAAATAATTTAAGCCAAAGCAATGTGAAAATGACATTATCAAGGTTTAGAACAAAATTGAAAGAGTTTTTAGAAGAAAGAGGTCAATATATATGATTGATGAAAATAAATTTCTGGATGCATTTGGAGATATAGATGACGAGTTTTTACTTGAGGAGTATGATAACTGTAATAAGTCAAAAAAAATTATAAGGTTTGAAAAATACTTGAACAAAGCACAGAATATAGCACAAAAAAATCATAAAAAATTTATAAGTATTGCTTCAGTTTCAATAATTGCTATAGCTATAGGTGTAGTATTTTTCAATCAAAAAACAAATACTCTAGATAATATAGTATTAAAAGAAGATGGAAAAGAATTTATGAATGATGAAAATAATAAAGTATCAGGTTCTGATTCAAAAAAAAATCTATTAAAGGAAGTAAGTTCAATCAAAAAAATGGAATCAGATTTAGGATTTACTGTTCCGGTTTTAGATAAAGAAGTTGATAAGTATTTTGTTATTGGAGAAAAAAATAGAGATAAACAGGGACGAATAATATACAAAGATGGTACTGAATTTGATATCGTAAAAGGGGATAAAGATATAATCGGAATTCCTGATGGAAAATTTTTAAAAACAGAAACAATCCAAGGAGTAAATATTTCATACTACAGTGCGGATAGTATAAATTACGCAATTTGGAGCAATAAAGGATATTCTTATTCATACCAAAATATATATGGAAAAATAGACAAAGCAGAACTTAATAAATTGATTAAATTAACAAATAATTAATTGATAGTGATAAACAAAAAAGTAGAATTTAGGAGGTAAAATATGAACAATAAAATAAAAATATTAGGATTAAGTGCATTTATAGCAACAGGTATGGTTCCACTTGGGGCTACACAAATATTTGCTAATGAAATAAACCCAACTCAAGTTGAAGAACGAAATTTAGATATAGATGAAGATTACGATATAGATGATAATCTAGAAGATGTAGATGAAAATGAAGAGATAGACGATAGTGAAATAATACCAATAAATGATTATGTTGAAGATTATCAATCAGATAATAATCAAGAAAGTCAAGATAATTCAGAAGATGTAGATGAAAATGAAGAGATAGACGATAGTGAAATAATACCAATAAATGATTATGTTGAAGATTATCAATCAGATAATAATCAGGAACAGAAAGATAATCAAGAAGATATAAATGAAAATAAAGATAGAGACTCTAATGAAGAACAAGATTCAGAGGATAATAACGAAGATGAATTATTAATAGGGCAACCAAAAAGTAATGATACTCCAAAAACTTCTGACGCAGGGGTTGGAGGATATATAGGAGTTATCATAGCATCTATAGGTGGTTTATTTGCAGTAATTAGAAAAATGATATAAGTTAAATTTAGATTACCTATGTTCAAAGTTGATTTAAATAAATTATAAAAATATTTGACTGTTACATATTAAAATTTGTAACGGTCTTTTTTATAAAAAAATATTTTAATAAAACTATAAAATATAGTATAATACATTATTTTTCTGTAAATATTAGACAATGCATAGTTTTAAATATATGAAAATAAATTGAGTTAGTTTTGTAAAAAATGAGAAAATAGGAAACACTATGTTAATATAGACATATTCATATAAAATTTTATAGGTATAGTTTTATATAATAGGAGGGTTAGGAAAAATAATGAGTCGAATAGGAATTATAACAGATAGTCATAGCAGTATTACTCAAGATGAGGCAGACAGATTAGGTATAAAAATATTACCTATGCCATTTTATATTGGTGGAGAGTGTTATTATGAGGGGAAAAATATAACTCGAAATGAACTTATGGAAAAATTGATTAACCAAGAAGATATTAGCACATCACAACCATCACCAGAAGACGTTATGAATTTATGGGATGATGTTTTAGAAGAATACGATAATATTTTATATATGCCTCTTAGCAGTGGATTAAGTGGTTCATATTCTACTGCGGCAATGCTCGCACAAGAGGAAAAATATAAAGAGAAAGTTTATGTTGTGGATCATGGGAGAATATCAACACCACTACATCAATCAATATTAGATGCATTAGAAATGATAGAAGAAGGGCTTTCAGCTAATGAAATTAAATTGAAATTAGAACAAGCTAAACAAAAAATGGCGATTTTTATAGCTGTAGATGATTTAAAATATTTAAGACGTGGTGGAAGAATATCATCAGGTGCTGCTGTAGCAGGACAAATATTAAATATAAAACCAATTTTATCTTTAGATATCGGAATCTTAGAATTATATAAAAAATGTAGAGGTCTTCAAAAAGCTAAAAAGACAATGATTGAGGATATTAAAACTATATTGTCAGAGCAATACTCAGAAGAATTTAAAAATGGTGATATACACTTATTAGCTGCATCGAGTGCCGATGATGAAACAACGCAAAGATGGGTGCAAGATATTAAAGAAGCATTTCCGGGACATGAAGTAATGTGTGATTATTTATCATTTGGAGTTACTTGTCATACAGGACCAGGGGCATTGGGTATTGGATTTTCATGCAGACCGTAAAATTTTATTAATTGTTATGATAAAACAGGAGTGCTAGAATTACATTATCAGATTAAATTTCAAAATATATTGGGGGTATATATGGAAAATAATTTAGATAGATTTTGGGTGAGTTTTAAACAATGGTATTTATACGAATTACCACAAAATAATTTAATAAAAGAGCAATTTATTAGTTATGATGAACATGATGATGCAAAACCTTATTTAGATATAGATTTTAATCATTATTATAAATTAAACTTTGGTGTAGAATACGATGGAATTTTAGAAAAGGATGAAACAATTACAGTTAAATCATTAAAGATGCTAACGGAGTTAACATATTCAGAATTTATAAAGGATAGGTATGCTTTCACAGTAGATGTAAATAAAAGATTGGTGAAATTTAATATTCCATTGAAGCTTAGAAATGGAGTACTTATTTCAGTAGGGCATAAAAGTTCAAATGAAATAAAATATATTTATAATTATGAGCAGCTTGAAAGAAAAATCAATTATTCAGAGGAATTAATTATAAGTGATGAGTTATTAGATAAAAAGACAGCACTAGATTATATCACGGATTCATTACAATATATAGTTTCTATAAATGATGGTGATGGTGTAAAAATGAAAAATCAAGAGGTAGCTTTACAAGTTGGAGAAACTAAGGAAAGCAAGCTTTATACTGTAATACATAATGAGTTAGAAGAAATAAATAAAATAATAAATGAGTATTTTGATATTAGACATAATGAATATTTAAATAAAGCAAAACAGAAGAGGGAAGTTTTAAATGATAAAGATTTTATTGAGTATTTATATAATCGTATATATTCATTATTATTTTTATTAAGAATAAAGTGTAATAAAGAGGAATCAAGCGAAATTTAATAGATTATTACATAATAGTTTTTTATTTAAATAGGGGAAAGTAATAAATGAAGATTAATAGATTATTTGAAATAATATATATTTTGATTGAAAAAGAAAGTATAACAGCAAAGGAATGGGCAGAAAAATTTGAGGTATCAACGAGAACAATTTATAGAGATGTAGAAATTTTATCTTCGGTCGGAATACCGATTTATATGACAAAGGGAAGAGGTGGGGGGATCTCACTTTTACCGAATTATATATTAGATAAAACTGTGTTAACAGATAAGGAAAGAGAAAATATATTATCCTCCTTAAGGGCTGTTCAAACAGTAGATATCGCTGATTCAAACTCAAAACAAGAATTAATTCAAAAATTTAGTAGTTTATTTGGAAATTCATATATAGATTGGATAGAAGTCGATTTTTCATCTTGGCATGACTATAAAGATCAATCAAATATTTTTCAAATTATAAAATCGGCAATATTTAATAAAAAAAAGATAAAATTTGAGTATTCAAACTCAAAGGGAGAACAAACTTATAGAAAGGTTGAACCTTTAAAACTTTGTTCAAAAGGAGGTTCGTGGTATTTATATGGATATTGTGATAAAAGATGTGATTATAGATTTTTTAAATTAATGAGAATGAAGGATTTAACAATATTAAACGAGGATACAATACATATTGCACCTTCTAAAATATTAACTACTGAAAATACATTTAAGCAAAAATGTATACATATTAAATTACATATACAGAAAGAAATGGCCTATAGAGTATATGATGAGTTTGACAATTTTACAAAAATGGAAGATGGAAGTTTTATATCGGAAATAGATATGCCAGAAAGTGAATGGACGCTTTATTATATTTCTACTTTTGGACCATACTGCGAAATACTCGAACCGAATGAATTAAAAGAAAAATTTAAAGATCATTTAGAAAAAACATTAAGTATATATAAATAATAAATTTGAAAAAAATTATAAATATATGACACATAGTTGTCATATTTATCTTAGTATAATTATCTCACAATATAGATTAAGGTCTTTAAAAAAATTATGCTAGGAGGTATTTATATGGAATATGAAATAGTAAATTTAAAACAAAAAACACTTGTAGGTCTAAGTGCAAGAACATCAAATGATTCTCTTGATATGGGAAATGTTATAGGTGGTTTATGGGGAAACTTTTATACAGGTGGAATACATGAACAAATTAAAAATAGAGTTAATGAATTTGCAATAGGACTTTACTCTGATTATACAGAAGATAAAAAAGGATATTGTATTACTGTTGGAAATGAAGTTTCAAATGTAGATGAGAATAATAAAGATTTAGATGTTAAAATAATTCCTGCTGGAAAATACGCTAAATTTTCTATCTGTGGAAATATGGTTACAGCTGTTGCAGAAGCTTGGCAACAAATATGGGACATGGATTTAGATAGAAGCTTTACTGGAGACTTTGAAGAATATAAAAATGCAGAAGTAGAAAATGCAGAAATAGATATTTATGTAGCCTTAAAGTAATTAAGTAGTAATTATATATGCGAATTTATTATCCTAATAACTTTAATTATTTGATAAATATAGAAAGTTGGGGTGGGATTATGGCATCAAGGAAAGAATATTTACAATTTATTTTAGAACAATTAAGTGATTTAGAAGAAATTACATATAGAGCTATGATGGGAGAATTTATTATATATTATCGTGGAAAGATTGTTGGTGGTATTTATGATGATAGATTATTAGTAAAACCAGTAAAATCAGCAATTTCTTATATGAGGACTCCTTCTTATGAATTACCATATGAGGGAGCAAAAGAAATGTTGCTGGTAGATGAAGTTGATAATAAAGAGTTTTTAATGGGATTATTTAATGCTATGTATGATGAATTGCCAGTTCCAAAAGTCAGAAAAAAGAAATAAAATAAATGAATAAAGTTATTAAAATTCAAATTAACTGTTGTAAATATAAACGTAATATGTTATATTATTGTGACAAATAAAATATGATACTTATATAAATTCATGATTGGATGAATGTTTCTACAAACTACCGTAATAGTTTTGCTATAAGTTTTTGAAAAAAACGGCAAAACTATTACGGTAGTTTTTTATTTTTTGAAAATATAAAGATAGGAGGAATTATAAAATTGGTAAATGAAAACAAAATTTTAGAAGAAGAAAAAATTTCGAAACTTTTATTAAAATTCTCTGTTCCATGCATAATGGGACTTTTAATTAGTGCATTTTACAATATAGTCGATCAAATTTTTATCGGAAATAGTACACTTGGCTATTTAGGAAATGCAGCTACAGGAGTTTCATTCCCAGTAATCTGCATTGCAAATGCTTTTGCATGGTGCGTTGGAGATGGTGCGGCATCTTATCTAAGTATATGTGCAGGAAGAAAAGATACGGATAGTGCACACAAATCTGTTGGAACAGGAATAACTGTTACATTACTAATTAGTATTGTACTTATGCTTATATGTGAGATTGCAGCAGTACCGCTTATGAATCTTTTTGGTGCATCAGACCAAACTTTAGGACTTTCAGTAACTTATTTCCGTATTGTGGCAGCATTTTTCCCGTTTTATTTATTATTAAATGTAATGAATAGTATGATTCGTGCGGATGGAAGTCCTGCATTTGCCATGAAAGCAATGGTAATGGGAGCTATTATAAATATCATTTTAGACCCAATTTTCATTTTTTTACTTAAATGGGGAATTGCAGGTGCAGCATGGGCTACTGCTATTGGTCAAGTAGTATCTTTTGCAATGTGTGCAGTTTATTTCTTTAAGCCAAAAAGTTTTAAATTAAAGAAAAGTAGTTTTATACCTAATATAACGATTTTATCTAAAATGATTAATCTAGGAGCAGCAACTTTTATAACACAGATTTCAATTGTGGCAGTAACATTAGTTAGTAATATGACGTTTGCACGTTATGGAGCATTATCAAAATATGGCCCGGATATTCCGATTTCTGTATTTAGTATCCAAACAAAAGTATATACAATTGTTTTAAGTATTGTAACAGGTATTGTACTTGGAGGACAGCCGATTTTTGGATATAATTATGGAGCAAAAAGGATGGATCGTGTACGTGAAGCATACAAAATAGTTCTTCGTGCCACTTTAATTACTGGTATAACTGCAACGATTATTTTCCAATTATGGCCGAAAGCAGTGGTTGGAATTTTTGGTTCAGGAAACGGACTATATCAAGAATTTGCAGTAAAAACATTTAGAATTTATCTGTCGCTTATGACGGTTACTTGTCTGGTTAAGATGACAGCAGTATTCTTCCAATCTATTGGGAAATCTAAACATGCAGTTATGGCATCTGTTATACGTGATATTATTTGTTTTACACCACTGGCAATAATACTTCCTGCTATTTTAGAAGGGTCAGAATCTGGGGCAGGAATTAATGGAATTTTATATGCAGCACCGATTTCAGATTTAGTTGCAATTGCTGTGATTTTTATATTGACAATTTCATTCTTTATAAAATTAAACAAGGAAATAGTAATAGAAGAACAGAAAGAATTAGCGAGTTAAGTATTTTTATTGGTGATATGATTATATTAATTGAAAGAATATAAATTACATTAATAGTTATCAATCTATATTTTGAAAGGTTATATAGTATAGATTGATAACTAAACATAAAAATTTGTCGAAAGATAAAAAACAATCGGATTTATTTGTTTAAATACTATACAAATAAAGTATAAAAATGTATAATATAATAAGAAATATATGGGAAAGTTTGATTATCTGCAAACGAATTCCTAGAGCTATGACCTAAGCATAACAAAAAAATGTTATGCATTTTTTTTGCCTAAGTAAAAGAAAATAATATATATTAACATAAAAATATATATATTATTTTTTTTAATCTATACACCAGTGCAATTATTGTATAATTTATTGTAAGAATAAGATATAATATATTATACCATTCAAGGGAGATGATACTATGAAGCCAATTATAGGAGTTATTCCTCTTTGGGACGATGAAAAAGAAAGTATATGGATGTTACCAGATTATATGAATGTTTTAGAAGATAATAATGCTATTCCGATTATGTTTCCTTTATCAACAGATAAAACAAATCTAGATAGATGTTACGATATGGTTGATGGAATTTTATTTACAGGTGGACATGATATAAATCCTAAACTTTATAACCAAGAAAAGAAAGAAGTTTGTGGGGTTCAATGTGATAAAAGGGATGAAATGGAATCCTATTTATTTAAAAAAGCTATTAAAGACGATAAGCCTATTTTAGGTATTTGTCGAGGAATTCAACTATTTAATGCTTTGTTAGGAGGAACATTATATCAAGACTTACCCACAGAACATTCATCAGAAATTAAACATACAATGATAAAACCATACAACAGGGGAATACATAGTGTGGATATATTAAAAAGCACACCACTATATAAAATAATAGAGGTAGATAAATTATCAGTAAATAGTTATCATCACCAAGCTATAAAAGATTTAGCACCAAGTTTAGTTGCAAATGCAATTTCGGAAGACGGTTTAATAGAAGCAATAAGTATGCCAAATAAGAAATTTGTTATGGCAGTTCAATGGCATCCAGAATTTTTATGGAAAAATAGCAAAGAAAATAATTTAATAATTGCTGAGTTCATAAAATATGCAACTAAGTAATGTACAATATAGATATAAAGTGATAAAAATATGTTTAATTTAGGGAGTGTATTATGAGAGAAGAGGAAAAAATATTTGCAGGAAAGTTATTTGATGCAAGAACAAAAGAACTAAGAGATATAAAGCATAAAGCCCATACTCTTTGTCAAAAATTTAACACTATAGATGAATATGACGAGGATAGATTATCAATAATTAAAGAGTTTATAGGCAATATAGGTGAGAAATATTATTTCCAAGGTCCTATACAATTTAATTATGGTTCGCATACATTTATAGGTGAAAATTTTTTCTCAAATTTTAACTTAACTGTTATGGATGATGCAAGAATTTATATCGGAGATAATGTCATGTTTGGACCAAATGTATCATTAATGGCCACAAACCATCCACTAATTGCACATGAGAGAGTTGCAATGAAATACCCAGATGGACATGTATCAATGTCTGAATATGCTGATGAAATACATATTGGAAATAATGTATGGGTTGCAGCAAATGTAGTAATTTTAGGTGGTGTTACTATTGGCGATAATGCAGTAATTGGTGCTGGAAGTGTGGTAACAAAGGATATACCAGCAAATTACTTGGCTTATGGAGTTCCATGTAAACCGATAAGAGAAATAACAGAACAAGATTCAAAAATACATTTGCTTTAATTAAGTAGTAATATATTTGCAACTTTATAAATAAAATATAGCTAGGTTTAAACAGAAAGGGGAAAAATCATGGAAAAAGAATTATGGTCAGATTGTAAAAGAGTGGTTTTCTTTGGTTTACCACTTAGTTTTACGAAGTATCGTTTAACAACTAATCGTCTTTTTGTAAATACAGGTTTTTTAACTCAGAGAGAAGATGAAGTTAGATTATATAGAATAACTGATGTTTCTTTAAGCAGAACTTTAATGCAGAGAGTTTTTGGACTAAGTACAATACATTGTAATTCTAGCGATAAAACATTAGGAAATTTTGATATTATAAATATAAAAGATGGCGAAGAAGTTAAGGAAATTTTATCTCAAAGTGTTGAAAGAGAGCGAATAGCGAGAAGAGTTTCTACTAGAGAAAATATGATAGATGTAAGTGACTATGATGATTGGGACTAATAAATTTTAATTTAGATAAAACGGTAGTTAGGCTGACTACCGTTTTATTTTTATAAGATATAGGTAGCTAACGACAGAAAGAGGTAGCATTATGAAAATTATAATTTCACCAGCGAAGAAGATGAATATTGATGATGATATTTTTGAATATAGAAGCAAACCAGTATTTTTTGAACAAGCAGAAGAAATAATGAATTATATGAAAAATTTATCATATGATGAATGTAAAACTATTTGGAAATGTAGTGATAAATTAGCCCAATTAAATTATGATAGGGTTGTTAATATGGATTTAAATTATAGATTGACGCCAGCATTATTTTCATATGAAGGTATTCAATATCAATATATGGGAGCAAGAGTGCTTAGCCGAGATGCGCTTGAATACCTACAAGATAATCTGAGAATTTTATCGGGATTTTATGGCATTCTAAAACCTTTAGATGGAATAGTTCCATATAGACTTGAAATGCAGTCAAAATTTATAAATTATAAAAACAAAGATTTATATGAATATTGGGCTGATAAAATAGCAAATAGTTTATTTGAGGAAACTAATTTAATAATAAATTTAGCATCTAAAGAATATAGTAAATGCGTAGAAAAATATCTAAAAAATTCACCAGGGACAAAATTTATAACATGTGTATTTGGTGAGATAAATGGAGACAAGGTAATTGAAAAAGGAACACTAGCTAAAATGGCAAGAGGAGAGATGGTAAGATATTTAGCACAAAATAATGTTTATGATTTAGAAGGATTAAAAAGATTTGATAAATTAGGTTATAAATATAGCCAAGAAAAATCTAATGAAAATACATATGTATTTATAAAATATTAAAGAATCTAATATAAAATAGGAATAATATTTATTTTTTACTAATATTATATATAAATAATTGACAACTTGGATTGAAATAATTTACAATATAGAAGTTCTAAATAATTAAACGGATTAAAACTAAATAACTCCTATGAGGGAGTAGTTTGCGGCTAAGCCGTTGTAATGTCGACATAATGATTGCAAAATCCGGTATTACATTAAAAAACGAGACTCGTGGATAATAAGGTATTTATATTTAAATACTTTATTGTCTATGGGTCTTTTTTAATTTTAAAGGAGGAAGAGATAATGGGATTATTAGAACTTTTTATTTTAGCAATAGGTTTATCGATGGATGCCTTCGCTGTATCAATTTGTAAAGGGCTGGCTTTACCAAAAATAAATTTAAAATCGGCAGGTATAGTTGGTTTATGGTTTGGAGCATTTCAGGCATTGATGCCACTTATAGGTTACTTACTTGGTGTAAATTTCAGAAGTTATATCGTAAGCGTTGATCACTGGATAGCATTTGTGTTATTAGCTTTAATTGGTGCAAATATGATTAAAGAAGCATTATCAGATGATGATGAAGAGGAAGAATCAGAAATTAGAAATTTAAAACGTGGTCCAGAAGAAGGAACAATAGGTGTATATTCATTGGATTCATGTTCAATATCACCAACAGGCCAAGTAGCATTAAGCAGAGAAGATAATGGAATAAAAGAAATTTTAGGATTTAAAACAATGTTTCTACTTGCAGTTGCAACAAGCATAGATGCATTAGCAATGGGTGTTACATTTGCATTTTTAAATGTAAATATTATTCCAGCGATATCTTTTATAGGGGTTGTAACATTTACTTGTTCAGCAATAGGTGTAAAAATAGGAAATGTATTTGGATTAAAATATAAGTCAAAGGCTGAAATTGCTGGAGGAGTGATACTTATACTATTAGGTTGTAAAATATTAATTGAGCATTTAGGTATTCTATAAATCTATCTGGGGGTTGAATGTTATTCAACTCCTTTTTGCATAAAAAACACAAAAATACATTGTTGTATAAAGAATTATTAAATAAAATAATATATATAAGGTTTTGAAAAGGGGTGAGTTAAATGGACGTATATGAAAGAGTGAGACAAAATATATTGGCAGGGGAAGCTGAAGAAGTAAGTAAAATTGTAAAAGAGTTAGTCAATTTAAAATATCCGCCCGAAAAAATATTACAAGAAGGTTTAATTAAAGGAATAGAAATTTTAGCTGACAAATTTAAAACAGAAATGGTATTAATTCCAGAGGCATTAGTTGCAACAAGAGCATTAAATGCCGGCCTTAAAACTATATCTCCATATATAAAAAAAGATAATATGTATAAAGCTAGAGCAGTTATAGGAACAGTTGAAGGAGATATACATGATATAGGAAAAAATCTTGTGAAAATGGTGGTTTCAACAGTTGGTGTAGAAGTTATAGACTTAGGAATAGATGTTAGTATAGAGAAGTTTATAGATGCTATAAAAAAATATAAACCTCAATTAGTTATGATTTCAGCACTACTAACAACGACTTTAAAACAGATGAAACTTACAATAGAAGAAATAAAAAATAAAAATTTAAGAGATGATGTAATTATATTTGTTGGTGGAGCTCCAGTTACACGAGCATATGCTATGGAAATAAAAGCAGACTATTATACAAAGGATGTAGTTGAGTTAAGAGATTTATTAGATGAAAATTTAGATAAGATATTAAAGCAAAAAAGTACAAAAAAAGCAGATAAAAACAAATAATATAGTAATATACATATGTTACTATATTATTAGAAAATATTAAAATAGTATGCTATATAATCTATATTTTACCGTGTAGTATAATATGGATTTTAAAAGCAATTTTTAATGAAAGGTCACTTCATTACCATAATTAAAATTTAAATATTTTCCCATAATTAAATATACCAAATTAATTAGCAAAGTACTAGATAAAATCAATTAAAATGAATTTTATTCTAGTACCTTTTTTTTATAAAAAATAGATTATACTTTATTTATAAACAAAGATTATAGCAATGATAAAATATTCAATTAACTATAATTATAGATAAAAAGTTATTTAATAGGAGGGGATAGGATGGACAACATAAATTACCTAGATCAAGAGTATATGGAAAAGTTATTAACTAATTTTTCAAAAGCAACAGGTTTATTTATTGAAGCTGTTGATGTATATGGAAAAACATTTTTTACTCCTAAAGATATAGAAATGTGTGAATTTTGTTCTTATATAAGATCAAATGAAGAAGCTATAAAAAAGTGCGAACAATCGTATAGAAAAGCATGTCAGGAAGCATTTAGATGGAAAACTACGTATTTTTTTAGATGCCATGCAGGTTTAGTGATGTGGTCTGTACCTATAATTGCAGATAACCAAAATATAGGTTGTATTATTTGTGGTCAGGTTCTCCTTTGGAAAGCGGATGAATTCTTCTTAGATGAATTAAAAGAAAGTACACAAGATATGTTTGATTTTGAAATAATAAGTGAAAAAGTTAAAAAGTTAGAAATTATCTCTGCAGAAAAATGCCAATCAGCAGCAGAAATGCTTCTTTTGGTTGTAAATTATTTAATGAGAACGAATAATAATATATTTTTGGAGCAAAGAAATAGACAATATTGGAGAAATCAAATTGTAAAAGAAATCGAGGAAAGAAAAAAAGGAAATAAAGATAAAACTTTTGATTATGACACTTATTTTAAAAGGGAAAGAAAATTATTACAATATATTAGAGTTGGAAATAAAGATAAAATCATAGATTTTCTCCCAATAATATTTACAGATATAGAGATATTATCAGAATATAATACTGAAAAAATTAGATTAAGATCAAGTGAGTTAGTAGTAAGTATATCAAGGGCTATAGTAGAAGGTGGACTAGATTCTAAATTATCTATAGATAAATCTGAAGAATTTTATAAAAAAGTGAACGTATGTAAATCTTCTGAGGATATATTTTTATATTTAAATAATTTCATACTAGAACTAGTTGATGATATATTTATTCTTACACAAAATAAACAAGTATCTTTATTGAAAGAGGCAAGAGGTTTTATATCTGATAATTACGATAAGAATATAACTGTAGAAGATGTTGCAGATAGTGTATGTTTAAGTTCATCTTATTTAAGTCATTTATTTAGAGAAAAATTAAATTGTACAGTAAATAACTATATAACAAGAGTTAGAATTGAAAAATCAATTGAACTTATGTCTATGAGAGAATTATCAATTCAAGAGATTTCTGAAAAGGTTGGTTTCAATAGCCAAAGTTATTTTACCAAAATATTTAAGAGATATATTGGGGTAACACCAGTGATTTATAGAAATAAATTTAAATAACTTAGCAAAAAAATATAGAAACTAAACTATACGGATAGGGGGATAAAATATGGATTACTATAAGTTGATTAGTGAGGCTATTATTGAGGGAGAAGCGAGTGAAACTATGCAATATACGAAGGAGGCTCTAGGTCTTAAATACCCTCCTGAAAATATATTAAAAAACGGGCTTATGGCTGGGATTAATACAATCACTGAAAAATTTAAAGATGAAGCTGTATTAATACCTGAAGTATTGATGTCTACAAGAGCATTACATGCAGGTCTTAAAGTTTTACAACCTTATTTAGAAGTAAAAGGGAAAAAAGGTGCAATAAAGATAGTTATAGGTACGGTTTATGGTGATTTGCATGATGTAGGAAAAAATATAATAAAAGCACTGCTTACAACTATGAATGTAGAAGTGATAGATTTGGGAATTGACGTTTCAGTAGAAAATTTTATACAAGCAATAGAAAAAGAAAAGCCAGATATACTTATGATGTCATCATTATTGACAACAACAATGAATCAAATGCAGTTGGTAATAGAAGAATTAAAAAAAAGAGGATTAAGGGAAGATTTAACTATATTCATAGGTGGAGGTCCAATTCGAGATATATTTAGAAAGAAGATTGGTGCAGATTATTATATTGAAGACCCGCTAGAACTTAGAGATTATATAAGAGATAATTTTTCAAAATTTAAGAAAAATAAAAAGGTTAAGTAGTTAAACAAGTAATTATAAATAAAATTTTGAATAATTAAATTAAATTTTATATAAAATTTAGATAAAAATTAAACAGATATATATAAAAAATAACAGAAAAGTAATAAAAATACTGAAAATAGCATATTTGTATTAAAAATAGCATGATAGTTATAAAAAAAGCATAATATTGTTGTGTTACTATCATAGTATAAAGAAAAGATAGAATAAAAAAGTCATATAAAAAAGGTTTTGAGGGTTTTATTGTAAAATCTAAATACCTAAATAAAAACGTAATAATGATATTAACTATAATCTTATTTACAAATAAAGGGGGAAAGATTTATGAATCGTGAGAAGGAATTAAAAGCTGTAGAAGAAATACATCAAGCTAGTTTGAAAATACTTAATGAAATAGGTATAAAATTTGGTCTTGATGAAGTAAATGAAATATTTAAGAAAAATGGATTTAGACAAGAAGATGGAAGAACATTCTTTACAGAAGAACAAGTAATGCATGCTTTAGACATAGCTACAAAAGAATTTACTATGTATGGTAGAGATGAACAATACTCTATAAATGTGAATACAACAGATGTAAATTACACACCTGGGTATGGATCTCCAATGATAACAAATAGAGATGGTAGTGTTAGAAATGCAACTTTTGATGACTTTTTAACAATGGCAAACTTATTCCATATGGAAAAATCATATGACATTAATGGTGGAATACTAGTTCAACCATATGATATAGAAGCAGAAATAAGTATACCAGCTATGGTTTATGCAACTATAAAACGTTCTTCAAAAGTATTATTTGGTATTCAAGGAGATGAAAAAGACCAAGAAAACATATTTAAGATATTAGAAATTGCATTTGGTGGAAAAGAAAAATTAAAAGAAAAATATAGATATATAGTTCTTTCTACACCAACAAGTCCTTTAAAAATGGACAGAAATGCATTATATACACTAATGAAAGGTTGTGAATATAACCAACCAATAGCAGTTTGTTCAGCTTGTATGCCAGGTTCAACAGCACCTGTTACAATAGCTGGTGCAGTAGCAATGTGTAATGCAGAAATGTTAGCAGGAATAGTACTAACACAATTAATTAATCCAGGAAATCCAGTTATGTACTTATTTGCAAGTTATGGCTCTAATGTTCAATCAGGAAATGCATCTATAGGAACACCAGAATTAATAAAAGCAGGGAGATATGGTTCTTTATTAGCTAAAAAATATGGTTTGGCTTGCAGAAGTGGCGGAGGTTTATCTGATGCAAAAGGTGTAACTGCCCAAGCTGGTATAGAAACTGCAATGTGCTTAATGCATAGTAATTTCTACAAAGCAAATATAGTTATGCACTCTGCTGGTATATTAGATTCATTCGCAACAATGAGTTATGAAAAATTAATGTTAGACTTTGAAGTTATAGATAGATTAGCTAACTATATGGAAGATATAGAAGTAAGTGATAAAACTTTAGCTATCGATACATTAAAGAAAGTTGTAGAAACAGAAGGTATATTCTTAAATCAAAAACATACAGTTAAAAACTGTAGAAAAGCTTATATTCCACAAGTAAGTTTAAGAACTAACTTACCAGAAGGTATGGATCCAAATGAACAACTTTATGATTCAATGCAAGCAAGAATGGATAAACAATTAGCTGCATATGTAAAACCAGAGTTAGATTCAGAAATAGAAAAACAATTAGATGACTTCATGTTAAGTATTGGTATGAAACAAGAAGACATAGATAAAATTTAGTATGAATTAGAATATTTTAATACAAAAATACAAGGTGGTGTTAAACTCTTACTCCATAAAGTATTTTTGTATTAAATATATAACTAGAGTAGGGGGGGAATAGGATGGTAATTGTCGGAGAAAAAATAAACACAAGTTTAAAAGGGATAACAGAGGCTATAAAAGCAAAAGATAAAGAATTTATTCAAGAATTAGCTGTAAGACAAAGTAAACAAGGAAGTGACTATATAGATGTAAACTGTGGAACATTAATTGATGTAGAAGAAGAAATGTTACCATGGTTAGTTGAAATAGTTCAAGAAGTAGTTGATAAGCCATGTTGTATAGACAGTCCAAACCCAAAAGCATTAGAGGCTGCATTAAAAGTACACAAAGGTGTACCAATGATAAATTCTATAACTGCTGAAAAATCTAGATATGATGATGTTATAAATTTAGTGAAACAATATGATGCAAAGATAGTAGCTTTATTAATTGATGATGCAAATGGAATAAGTCCAAGTGATGAAGTAAGAACAAAAATCGGTATAGAATTAATAAATAAAATGTATGAAGATGGTGTCCCATACGAAAATATGTATATAGACCCGTTAATTCAACCAATAAGTACAGATTCAAATATGGGATTAGTTGCACTTAACACAATTGCAAATATAAAACAAAATTTTCCAGAAGTACATTTTATGTGTGGACTTAGCAATATATCATTTGGATTACCGAATAGAGGGTTATTAAATAGAACTTATTTGGCAATGTGTATGCATGCAGGTCTTGATGGAGCAGTTCTAGACCCAGGTAATAGAAAAATGATGGGTATGATATTTGCTGGCGAAGCATTACTTAACAAAGACAGATTTACTAAAAAATATTTAAAAGCTCATAGAAAAGGGCTTTTAGAATAATTAAATAATATATAAATTTTACTAAAAAAATAAATAATAGGGGGTTATTTAGAATGGCAAATTATGTTGAAGAAATAAAAGAACTTGTTATAGATGGTGAAGATGAGGAAATAGTTGATAAAATAAAAGAAGCTATAGATGCTGGTGTATCAGTAGGTGATATAGTTAATAATGGTCTTATAGAAGCTATGAATGTAATTGGACCAATGATGGCAAGTGGAGAATTATTTGTACCAGAAGTTTTAATGAGTGCTGAAACAATGCAAGTTGGATTAAATTATGTAAAACCACTTCTTCAAGATGGAGACTTAAAATCATTAGGAACAGTAGTAATAGGAACTGTTGAAGGAGATTTACATGATATAGGTAAAAACTTAGTAGCTATGATGTTAGAAAGTTCAGGATTTACTGTAATAAATATTGGTATAGATCAATCACCACAAGCATTTGTTGATGCTATAGTTGAAAATAATGCACAAATAGTTGGATTATCAGCATTGTTAACAACAACAATGCCTGCAATGAGAGATACAGTAGCATTAATAAAAGAAAAAGGATTAGATGTAAAGGTTGCTGTTGGTGGAGCACCAGTAAATAAAGAATTTGCAGATTCTATAGGTGCTGATGGATATTCAGAAGATGCAACTGGAGCAGTAGCACTTTGCAAAGGATTTGTGGGAGCCTAATATAAAGCCAGGATGGGTTAAATTAAATAAGTATGATTATTAATTTATTATAAAGTTTATTTAAATACTAGAAATTAAATATTCATATCATTTAAGTAAAGGCACATAGTTTATATGTGTCTTTATTTGAAAGTATTTTTTATATCAATAAAAATAGTTTATATAAAATATAAAAATATATACTAAATTAATTTTTTAATAAAGTAAATGTGTTTATATGGGGGGATATATTTTGCAAAAAACTAGTAATAAAACTTTAAAATATTATATAAAAGACAATATTGTATTTATTGTATCCATGGCAATATCTAGTCTTTTGGTTATTTGGGGAGTTATTGATGGAAGTGGATTTTCAGAGATAGCAAATAAAATATATTTATTTTTAGAAAATAATTTTTCTTGGTTTTATTTAATAGTAACATTTTTTTTAGTAGTATTTTGTATATATTTAGGATTTGGTAAGTTTGGAAATATAAAACTGGGACCTGAGGATTCTAAGCCAGAATTTAAAACTACTACATGGTTTGCAATGTTATTTTGTGCAGGTATGGGTGTCGGATTAGTATTTTGGTCAATATCAGAACCATTGGCCCATTATATAAATCCAATAGAAGGAATTACTCCATTGAGTAAAGAAGCAATGAATTTTTCAATAAAATCATGTTTTATGCATTGGGGGGTACATCCATGGTCTTTGTATGCAGTTGTAGGTTTGGGCTTAGCATATTTTCAATATAAGAAAAACAAGCCAGCTTTAATTAGTTCTTTATTAGAACCCATTATAGGGGAAAGTAGGGTAAATGGATTTATTGGTAAGATGGTAGATATATTTTCTACAGTTCTGACTGTGATAGGTGTTTCAACATCACTTGGAATGGCTTGTATGCAAATTTGTGAAGGATTAAATTATCTTTTTGGAATTGAGATTAATGTAAAGGTTTGGATTATATTAATAGTTATAGTAGCATGTATATATATAATGAGTTCTGTGTCAGGATTAAATAAAGGTATGACATATTTATCTAATATAAATATATTTTTGGCTATATGTTTATTAATAATTGCTTTTTGTATAGGACCTATGCAGACAACTCTTAAAACAATAGTCAATGGAGTTGGATTATATATATCTAATTTTGTATCAGATAGTTTAAAATTAGATCCATATGGTGAAAACATTTGGATTTATACGTGGAGAGTGTTTTACTGGGCATGGTGGATTACATGGTCACCTTTTGTAGGAGTTTTTATTGCTAGGATATCTAAAGGAAGAACTATTAGAGAATTTGTTGCAGGTGTAATATTAGTTCCATCAATAGCATGTATGATTTGGTTTGGGGTTTTTGGAAGTCTTGCATTAAATGTTGTAAATTTATTTAGTATAGATGCATTAACATCAATGGCCGTTAATCCAGAAACAGCATTATATATTATATTTAATAAATATTCAATAGGTACACTTTTATCAATAATATCAATAATTGTTTTGCTAATCTTCTTTATAACATCTGCAGATTCAGCTATATTTGTGATAGGTATGATGAGTTCAAAAGGAGATTTAAACCCTAAAAACTATAGAAAAATTTTATGGGGGATTATATTGGCTTTATTTGCCATAATACTTTTGATTACAGGAGGATTAGATTCTGTAAAGACTATTTCGGTAGCAGCATCATTTCCATTTTTATTTATACTTATTGCCATATGTATTAGTATTCAAAAAGTATTGTCATCACAAATTAAAATAAAAGATAAAGATAAAAAGAAGAGTTTATTTTAATTCATAAGGAGGTAATTTATGATTAATAAAGAACAAAAAAATAGAAATTTAGTTTTACTAATCCTTAGTTTGATCGCAGGATTGATGTATTTAACTCCATTACTTAGGTTTTCATTCTACGATCAAATGATGGAAGCACTAAATCTTACAGATATTCAAATTGGAACAATTGGATCTGTGTATGCAATTTTTTGTATAATTTGTTACCCAATAAGTGGAATTCTTGCAGATAAATTTAGTACAAAAAAACTTCTAATAATTTCTACATTTGCAATGTCATTAATAACAGTTTGGTATTGTTTTTTACCTGGATATATTTCACTAATTATAATTCATGCTTTGTATGGAATATTTAGTATAGCTACATTTTGGTCACCATATTTAAAAGCAGTTAGACAGCTTGGAAGTGAATCAGAACAAGGAAGATTGTATGGTATTAGCGAAGGATTGAGAGGGATTGGGCAAACTGTAGTTGCTACGATTTGTCTTTTTGTAGTAGCTAGTTTTGCATCCATTTCAATAGGTTTTAGTATATTACTTATTATTAATGCAGTAGTATTTATACTTTTAATGTTGGCTGTTATGTTTATAATACCTAATGACACTGTAGAAAATAATGGAGAAGAAAAGAGTGAAAAATCAGCTAGTGTTGTTGGAATAATTAGTAAATCATTAACAAGTTCTTCAACCTGGATTTGTATATTTGTAATAATGAGTGGTTATACATTATGGTGTACAGCAAATGGATATATTGGAACTTATTGTACAAGAGTTCTCGGAATTTCAGCAAATATGTCAAGTACCTTATCAATTATACGTAGTTATGTAATAGTATTTTTAGCAGGATTTACTGGTGGATTTATAATAGATAAATTTAAGACAAAAGGGCAAGGAATGATGTTAGTATTTTTAGCAGCAACAATATCAGTATCAGCAATTCTTTTAACATCAAAGATAACAGCAATATGTATAATAGTTACAATTGTTTTAGCTTATATTGTTAATGTTATTAAATCAACATATTGGTCTATCTTAGGTGATGCAGGAATTCCAGTAGAATCTACAGGTATAGCCACAGGTATTATATCTTTAATTGCTTTAAGTCCTGATATGTTTGTGCCAATAATTATAAGTAGATTTATAACATATGGAGAAAATATTGGAAATATAAAATTGGGGTTTGATTTGATGCTTATATGGATACTTGTATGGTCTATATTGGGTATAGTTTCTGGAATTATATTAAAAAGAAGAAAAGAAAAAATTATGAGAGAAAATAATGAAATAGCATAGAGAATAAATAACTTACTAAGAAATTTTACTTAATAATATCTCCTAGCATATAAAAATACTTGGAGATATTATTTTTG
>SKEY01001688.1_pt1 | contig 27091 bp, 18 predicted proteins | sample 4843871 | NCBI WGS metagenome assembly SKEY01 (sample SAMN11008797, study PRJNA524170) | human gut metagenome | biome: Human fecal sample; material: Feces; isolation source: fecal sample from pouch patient p36 | host: Homo sapiens | place: Israel: Tel-Aviv | collected 2016-12-04 | reverse complement strand
TAAATGCTCATAACGATCATGTTTCCAAGGTCATGTCTTAACCCTCGGTTATCCCTTTTATCTGTCAGCTCTGAAAAATATAATTTCATTTCCATCATAAAAATCACCACTTTTCTTTTATTATAATGGAAAAGTGATGATTTGGGTACTAATTATTTTTTATGCGGTTGCCCTGTTACAACCTCTGAGGTTGATTGACAAAAAAAGACGATTGTGCTATTCTTATTAAAAAAAGTTAATATGTAAGTTATATAGTATTAATATTTATAATCAATAGCTTATATAAAGAGATGAGGGGAAGGCGACATGCTCTATGAATAAGAAAATCTTGATTTTAGCAACCACAGGCGGTTTTTTAAATCAGTTTGAAATGGGAAATGTGCGGATATTGGAACAGTTAGGCTATGAAATCCATTATGCATCCAATACATATGATCAGCACTATATTTTTGACCAGCAAAAAATTTTAGATCAGGGTATTCAGATTCACCATGTTGATATTGCCAGATCCCCATACATGATTCAAAACAACTGGAATGCTTTCTGGCAGCTGGTTGAAATTGTAAAAAAATATCATATTCAGGTAATACATTGTCATACTCCGGTAGGAGGAGTTCTGGGCAGACTGGTAGGGCGTTATTGCAAAAGAGAAAAGCTCAGAGTTATTTATACGGCACACGGATTTCACTTTTTTAAAGGGGCACCGCTGATAAATAACTCTATTTATTATGTCGTAGAAAAATGCCTGGCAAGGTGGACCGATCGACTGGTACTTATTAACAGGGAAGACTATGAAAATGCCCTGAAATTCCGTCTGAAAAAGGGTGGAAAAGTGCATCAGATTCCGGGGGTGGGGCTCAACATGGAAAAATTTGCGCCTCTGTCCAAAGAAGAACGGGAAGAAAAGAGACAAGCCCTGGGACTGGGTAAAGATGACTTCTTCCTGGTATCTGTGGGAGAGCTGAATGAGAATAAAAACCAGGAAGTTGTTTTAAAAGCCTTGCTCCGTCTGCGTAAGAAAAACCAAAGTCTGACAAATATCCGTTATGGTATTTGTGGGGATGGTTTTTTCTGGGACAGAATCCGGGAAGACATAAAAAAATGGAGGCTTCAGGGAGCTGTGACTATGTATGGTTATTGTACACATGTAAGAGAAATCCTGGGGTGCGCAGACGCCATGGTATTTCCATCCAAACGGGAGGGGCTGGGAATGGCAGCTCTGGAAGCTCTTGCAGTAGGAATCCCTGTGATTGCGGCAGATAATCGGGGAACCAGGGAGTACATGCGCTCTGGAGAAAACGGAATTGTCTGTCAGTGGGATGATGTAGAAGGATTTGCCAAAGCAATAGAGAAGTTCCGCACCATGCCTTTGGCACAGAGGCAACAGATGAAGCAAGCTTGTATTCAGTCTGTAACCTGCTTTCAGCAGAAGTACACAGATGAAATCATGGAACAGGTATACAAAAGCCTGGATCCGGAAGCGAGAGGAAACTATGAAAAAAACAACCATAGAAATCAGCGTAATCATGGGAGTTTACAATCCAAAAAACAGGGAACAGCTCATGGCAGCAGTCCAGTCTATTGTAAATCAGACATTTCAAAACTGGGAAATGCTGTTGTATGATGATGGTTCAGAGCCGGACTACATACCTGTGATACAAGAAGCAGCAAACATGGATTCACGCATAACCCTGATTCGGAATCAGAAAAACAATGGTCTTGCCTACGGTTTAAATCAATGTATTCAACGGGCAAAAGGAAGATACATAGCCAGAATGGACGATGATGATATCTCCAAACCACAACGTTTAGAAAAAATGTATGAATTCTTAGAAACGCACAAAGAATATCAGTGGGTTGGTTCCAATTCGGAATTGATTGATGAACATGGGGTATGGGGAAAAGATACCATGCAGGAAATCCCCCAAAAAGAAGATTTTCTGGCCTATTCCCCCTACATACATCCAACAGTAGTTTTCCGCAAAAAAGTCCTGGAACGTTTAAAAGGCTACAAAGTGGCAGAAGAAACCAGGCGCTGCGAGGATTATGAACTGTTTATGCGTCTCCATGAGCAGGGATATCGTGGGTATAATCTCCAGGAAAGCCTGCTACAGTACAGGGAAGACATGGACGCCTATAAAAAAAGGAAATATTGTTACCGCATTCGTGAGATGAAGGTGCGTTATGAGGGATTCAAGAAACTTGGAATTTTAAAACCACAGACCGTTCCTTATGTAGTACGCCCGCTGGTAAGCGGCCTTGTCTCACCGAAACTGATTCAACATATGAGAAAACAACCAGGAAGGAATGCATATGTTCCAAGACCGAGAACAAGACAGACTTGAAGCTTATAAGAAAATATTGAAAAACAGCAGAACCGTATTTGGAGAGGTAATCAGACAGGAAGAGCAGGAAAAAACAGGAACTTTGTCTAAGGAAGAATGTGTTTTGGCTCCTGTACTCAATGGATTTGTTCTATGGGTATTACAGGAGGCAATGAAAAACAAGATCAAGCGTCTTTATTTCCTGGCAAGGGACGGATATTTTATGTACCGTTGCGCCTGTATTTATTGCCAGAAACTGCAATTACCCGTTGAATGCAGATACCTGTGCTGCTCCCGTTATTCCCTGCGGATTCCCCTGTTTCATATGGATTTGGAAGATGCGCTGGGATATATCTGCCGGGGAGGCATAGATGTCACCATAGACAAAATCCTGAACCGGGCAGGACTTGCAGAAAAAGAAAAGCAGGAAGTCATGGAAGATGCCGGATTACAGTATGAAAATAAAGAAGTGATTCCCTATGCAAAGCTGGGAGAAATCAGGACAAAACTGGCAGACAGCAATCTGTTTCTTGACTATCTCTGTAGACATTCAAAAAAAGCCCTGCCGGGACTTAAAAAATATCTGGAACAAGAGGGTCTGTTAGAAGAAACCAAAAGCGCTCTGGTAGACAGCGGATGGGTAGGTTCTATGGAGAAAACCCTGAATTTTATCCTGAAAAAATGGGGAAGAAAAGAAGAAATCCCAGGCTTTTACTGGGGGCTGTATGAACTTCCAGAGGATGTGTCCAGAACCCAGTACCACTGCTATTCCTTCAGCCCGGAAAAAGGATTGAAAGAAAAGGTGTATTTTAGTAATTGCCTGTTTGAAACGATTTTCAGCGCTCCTCATGGCATGACCATGGGATATGACAATGAAACAGGAAAACCTCAGTTCGGACCATGTGACCGCAAGAGAAAAGATTTCCTGAAAAAACAGGAAGAAGGACTCATGGAGTTTACCGAAAAAATGGTCTGTGAAATAACAAAAACACAGAACAAGGAAAATGCGTTAGAACAACAGAATGCAGAAAATTATAAAAGAGCTGTGCATCAGATATTGAAACTGTTCATGGGAAAGCCAACCAAAGAGGAAGCGGAAACTTATGGTACATTGGAATTCTCAGATGATGTGCTGGATGACAGCAGGCAGCAGGTAGCAGTGAGCATGACCGATGAAGAACTAAAGGCAAATCATGTGTTCCACAAGGCCCTTGTAATGCTGGGCTTTGGGCATGACTATATCAAAGAAAGCGCCTGGTACGAAGGCAGCGCTGTCAGAAATGGAAAACAGGCGGGCTACCATTTATTTATGTACCGATTCTATAAATATTTGCTGTATATACGAAAAAAACATTATTACAAGAAATCAAGGAGAAAACAGAAATGACAAAGAAAGCGAGAAGGGAGCAGAGGAGACAATACTTATTTGTGATTCATGAGTTAGTATCAAGAGAAACAAAAAGAAAATATGCCAGGTCGAAGCTGGGAATTTTATGGAGTGTATTAAATCCGTTATTATCCATGGCAGTATTGTCTATGATATTTTCTACTATTTTCAACAGAAGTATTGAAAACTATCCCATTTATTATCTGACGGGATTTATTATCTGGAACATGTTTACCTTGTCTACCAATACTGCAATGACTGCCCTGGTAGATAATAAGCAGCTTTTGATAAAAGTAAAACTTCCTATGTTGATTTTCCCAATATCAAGAGTTTTGACAGCATTGGTAAATTTAGGATATTCCTTAGTTGCATATGCAGTGATGCTCCTTGTTTTTAAGGTGCCGATTTCCTGGAATATGCTTTTTTTACCAGTAGTGATTTTTTTCCTGTTGCTGTTTTCTCTGGGTGTTTCCTATATTTTGTCAGTAGCATATGTGTTTTTTGGGGATATCAAGCATCTGTATTCCGTATTAATTACTTTGTGGATGTATTGTTCTGCCATTTTTTATCCGGTAGATGCCATTGACCCTGTATTAAAAGTGATTGTAGAGCATAATCCTGTATACAATTTTATTGCCTGTGCCAGAGATTGTATGATGTATCAGCGTTTACCTAATATGCTGGAAGGAACACAATTAGTTCTTTGGGGTATTGGGATGTACCTGGTAGGACACTGGGTATTTAATAAATACAGAAATAAGATTATGCAGATTATATAAGGGGAAACATAAAACATGAAAAATAAAATAATACGTAGAATAACAGGGATGCTCCTTGCTTTTGCCTTAATGACAGGAGCGCCATATACTGTTCTGGCTGATAAAGCGGAAGCTGCGTTTGGGTCTGAAAGCTATACTCCACAGGCAGGAGTAAGTTTTCCAATGGGAATTTACATCAAGGCAGATGAAGCAATTGGAAAAGGTCAGACAGAGGTAAAGTACGATCCGGAAATGCTGGAATATGTAACAGGCGGAAACCTGATAGAAGAAGGTCTGATACGTCTGACTTATGAAAATGCAGTAGGAAATCAGGCAAGAGAAGATATACAGCTCATTCCAAAGGCAGGAGGCCAGACGGAGGTTGCGATTATAAGCGCTCAGGCAACCGGTATTCAGGGGAATGAAATGCAGATTACAAACATGCAGAAAGTTCCGGTAATATTACCTGTTGCAGATACCTGTAAACTCAATAAACTTACAGTTAATGGCACCACTGTAGAGATGGAAAAGCTGGAACAGAATCAGGCGCAAATTGAAGTGAGCGGTGAAGTAGAAACAGCAGATGTTCAGGCAGAAGTCCCAACAGGAAGTGTCGTTACAGTAGGAGATACCACTTTGAAAGAAGGGAGAAATGCCATAAAAATCAAGGTGGAAGACCCTCAGGGGAACCAGGCCTTTTATCAGATAGCTGTTATCCGTCAGGAAATAAAGGAAATTCCAAAGCAGGAAGAAACAAAGCCTGCCCCAGTTCAGAAACAGGAAGAAAAGGATAGTGAGAAAGCAGATAACAGCCTGAAAAACCGGTTATTTCTCATTGGTGGAATTTTTATTCTTCTGGAAGTAATCATCTGTACGATTTTGGGAATCCGTATTCACCAGAAAAAGAAAAGACGGAGGAGAAGAAGAGCCCAGCAGCTAAAGAAACAACAATTCAAAAAACAGCAGGTTCAGATGAAACAGCCAGCCAGCCTTGATGCTTCCAGACAAAAGAAGGCAGAAGAAATTCAGGCTGTCCAGAATAAGGCCATGGAAGCTGCGATTGCAGAAATCATGGAAGAGAAGCAGCAGACAGAGGCTCAGGAAGACTATGAAATTCAGGTAGAGAATGTAACCATGACCTTCCGCATTATTCAGAATGCCCCTGCAAGTGTAAAAGAATATATGATTCAAAAGCTGAAAAAAGAGACAAAATACAGAGATTTTTCTGCTTTGAAAAATGTTAGCTTTAACGTAAAAAAAGGTGAGGTAGTGGGAATTATCGGAACCAATGGTTCAGGAAAAAGTACCATTCTCAAGATTATTTCTGGAGCATTAAGACCCACTTCTGGTAAGGTAAAGGTAGACAGAAGAAAAATCCAGCTTTTAACCCTGGGAACAGGATTTGACTTTGAATTAACCGGAAGAGAAAATGTGTATCTGAACGGAGCCATTATCGGTTATACCAAAGAATATATTGATGAAAAATATGATGAAATCGTCAAATTTGCAGAGCTGGAAGGCTTCATGGATGAAAAAGTAAAGAATTATTCTTCTGGTATGGTTTCCCGACTTGGATTTGCCATTGCAACCATGAGAGATACACCGGAAATCCTGATTTTGGATGAGGTGCTAAGTGTCGGAGATATGTTCTTCCGCAAAAAGAGTGAGGCAAGAATTAAGGAAATGATTCATGGAGGTTCTACAGTTCTGATAGTATCTCATTCCATGGATGTAATTAGAAAAAACTGTGACAAGGTTGTTTGGATTGAAAAAGGAGATCTGAAGATGGTAGGTACGCCAAAAGAGGTGTGTCCGGCATATGAGAAGCAGAACGGGTAAGAAAAGATGAACAGGCAAATAGTTGATAAGATATATGGAGCTGTTGTAAATCAAGTGCCAGGGATTCGTGAACGCTATAAACAAAAACGAAATCAAACAAAAGGTTTAGGGCGAATAAATGCATGGATTTACCTTTTATATTTAAATGTGGCATACCATATATTCAGGAGAAAAAAGCTGGGGATTATTGAAAAATATCCTTATTATGAATCAAAAAAACTATACAGTGAAGGTAGTGAATCCTCTTTATCAAAAAGAGAAGCACCGGAAATCTTTGCAAAAGACTTGGCGACGTATGATGTGGTTTCCTTTGATGTCTTTGATACTTTAATTTTCCGTCCTTTTTCCAGTCCAGCAGACTTATTTTTCTTTGTGGGAGACGCTTTGGGGTATATGGATTTTAAGAGAATCCGGCAGGAAATGGAGTGGAAAGCCAGAGAAAAGAAGTACAAGCAGGAAAAGCATTATGAAGTCAATCTGGACGAAATATACACCTTGCTTTCAGAAGAAACCGGAATTGCTAAAGAAAAAGGGATGGCGCTGGAAATAGAACTGGAAGAAAAGTTCTGTTTTGCAAATCCATACATGATAGAAGTGATAAAAGAACTGAGAAAACAGAAAAAAAGAATTATTATTACTTCTGATATGTATTTGAACACAGAGCAAATAAAAAAATTGTTATTGAAATGTGGATATGATGAATTCGATGCCTATTATGTATCTTGTGACATAGGAAAATCAAAGAGTAATGGTGATTTGTATGATGAAGTAAGACACAGAGAAGAAGCTTTGCAGAGAAAAAAATTAACCTTTGTGCATACAGGAGACAATTTTGTAGCAGATATTGAACATGCGAAGAAACACCAGTTTTCTCCAAGACATTATGTTAATGTAAATGCAGCAGGAGAACAATATAGGGCAGAAGATATGTCGGCGATTACAGGAAGTCTGTATAGAGGAATTGTGAATGCTCATATTCATAATGGATTAAAAGAATATTCCAGAGAGTATGAATATGGATATATCTACGGAGGATTGTTTGTTACAGGTTATTGTCAGTTTATCCATGAGTATGTAAAACAACACAAAGTAGACAGGATTTTGTTCCTTGCAAGAGATGGATATGTGCTGAAAAAGGCTTATGAAATCCTTTACCCAGGAGAGGTAGAGAAATGTAGGTATGTTTATTGGTCACGTCTGGCTGCTACCAAAATGTCAGCAAGATATTTTAAATACGATTACTTTCGGAGATTTTTATATCACAAGGTGAATCAGAATTATTCTTTGAAAAGCATTTTGAAATCCATGGAAGTAGATGACATGCTGGAAGACCTGTGCAGAGAGGCAGGATATACAGAAAATACAATTTTAACAGATAAAAATGTGGATTCTGTAAAGCGCTTTTTTATGAAATACTGGGAGCAGGTATTGAAACATTACGAGGAACAGTTGGAAGCCGGCAAACAGTATTTTCAGGAAGTTTTACAGGGAAGTAATACAGCAGTAGCTGTAGATATTGGCTGGGCAGGTAGTGGGGCAATTACGCTGAATCATATTGTAAATGAGATATGGGAGATGAATTGTCCTATTACAGGAATTATCGCAGGAACAAATACCTGCCATAATGCAGAGCCGGATGCCAGCGAAACCTTTTTACAAAGTGGAAAGCTGGTAAGCTATCTGTATTCTCAGAGAGAAAACAGAGATATCTGGAAGTTTCATGACCCAGGAAAGAACCATAACTTGTATTGGGAAATGTTGCTGGATGCACCTCACGGAAGCTTAAAAGGGTTTTATTTGGATGAGAGTGGGAAGTGGGAGTGTAGGTTGAAGGAGCTTAGTGTGGATGGTAATTTAATAGAAAGCATCCAAGAAGGAATTTTGCATTTTGCATATGATTTTAAAAAGAATCTTGCGAAATGGAGTGTTTTGCAGGTCATTAGTGGGCGTGATGCTTACGCGCCTATGCTTTTGGCAGAAGATAGGAGTATTTTTTTGAATAAAAAGACAAATACGTTGTTAGATAATGCAAATATAGAGTAAAGGGAGAAAAGATTATGGTAATAGCAGGAATTGTAGCAGGTGGAATTGGTTCAAGAATGGGTAACAGCGCTGTTCCAAAACAGTTTTTGGAGATTGGAGAAAAACCAGTAATCATACACACAATTGAAAAGTTTTTGGTGAGTTCAGACATTGACTATGTTGTAGTGGGAGTTCATGCTGATTGGCAAGACTATATGGAAGACTTAATAAATAAATATTTAGATAAAGAAGAACGTGTTGTTGTTACTGCTGGAGATTCAAATAGAAATGGTACAATTCAAAAAATTATAGAAAAAGCGGAAGAAGTATGGGGAATTGATGACGAAACAATTTTTGTAACCCATGATGCAGTACGACCATTTATAAGTTTGAAAATCATTAGCGATAATGTGGAGGCGGCTAAAAAATTTGGAGTTTGTGATACGGTAATTGCTGCTACAGATACAATTGTACAATCTTCTAATCAGGAATACATTTCAGAAATACCAGTTAGAAGTGAGATGTATCAAGGACAGACTCCGCAGTCATTTAAATACGGGATTTTTAAAGAAGTATATAACAGTATGACAAAGGAAGAATTGGAAATAGTAACAGATGCGTGTAAAATGTTTTTCCTCAGAAACTATAAAGTTCATCTTGTAGAAGGAAGTATTTCTAATTTTAAAATTACATATCCTTTCGATTTAAAAATGGCTAAAATCATGATGGAGGAAAAATAAATGATTAATACACAATACAAGCTGACTTCTCCACGAGTAATAGAAACTTTTTTCTCAGATATAAAATTTTATGATGGAGAGGTACTGGTAAGACCGGAAGCATTATCCATTTGCAAGGCAGATATGAGGTACTTTTTTGGAATGAGAGATGCAAAGGTTTTGAAAAAAAAATTACCGCTTGCTCTGATTCATGAAGCGGTAGGTACGGTTTTGTATGATCCCAGTGGGGAATTAAACAAAGGGGATAAAGTTGTTATGCTTCCCAATATTCCCGGAAAAGAAAAAAGAGCTGACGAGAATTATCGTTTAGATTCTAGATTTCGTTCTAGCAAGGCAGATGGATTTATGCAGGAAATCATGAGTTTACCAAAAAGTCAGATTATAAAATATGATAATATTCCATTGGAAATTGCTGCATTTTCTGAATTTATTAGTGTGGGAGTGCATGCTGTTACAACCTATCTCAAAAAAAGAAAAAACGAACCTAGACGTATCGGAATATGGGGTGATGGTGGTCTGGGATATATTGTTGCGGCATTATTAAGATGCTATTTGCCGGAAGTACACCTTTCAGTTATAGGTGTACATAAATCTAAGTTGGAACTATTTCAGTTTGCAGATGAGCTTTATACAATTGACGAAATATCAAGTGAAAATGTATGGTTTGATGATACATTTGAGTGTGTGGGAGGGCAACCATCTGAAGACGCTGTTGAGCAGATGATAGACGTTATAAATCCAGAAGGAACGATTACTCTTTTAGGCGTTAGTGAAACTCCAATCGCAATTAATACTAGAATGGTATTGGAGAAAGGACTTACATTAATTGGTAGAAGCCGTTCAGGAAGAACAGATTTTGAAGAGACTGTGGAGTTGTTGCAATCTAATGGAAAATTAGTTAAAAGAATGAATAAATTAGTATCAGAAGTAATTGATATTGAAAACATTAATGATATTAATTATGCATTTGAACGGGCTAAGGCAGTGGACTTTAAAATTATATTGAAATGGAAGATTTAAAAAGGGAGGAAGTTTAATGGAACCAATTATAAGTGTTATTATACTAGATTTTGCAGATGATACATATCTGATTCGGTGTTTAAATTCAATAAAAAGGCAAACATGTGGAGAACCAGAATTTTTTTTGATGCACAGTGAGTGTTCAGAAAATATAAAAAATACATATAAAATTAAAACAATTTCTGGTAGTACACGGCAAGAAAGCTTAAATAACGCACTGAAGTTATCACAAGGAAAATATGTTTTTTTTACTAGTACCACAGCGGTTATATCGCCTAATGTATTTGAGGCACTTATGGATGGAGAAAAAAAAATTAGAAACGCTACGTCTGCAATTTTTAGAATTCCAAGAGGGAATGATTTTGTTGAGTGTTATTCGTCACCATTGTGTTTATATGGTAAATTGTTTGAAAAGGAGAGTTTAGAAAAAAATAATATTAATTTTGAGGATTCGTTGTTTTTTGAAGAACGTTTTGTTGCAAAATATTTGCAGCTTTTTAGTGATGTATCTAGTATAAAGACAGCAGAGATTTATGAAACAAATACAGAGTTATTAGAACAGATTTCCTCATTTGGAGTAGATATAAATCAATTTGAGGATCTGATTAGAATTCTGGTAGATACGCCAGTTGGAAGCAGTAAATATTTTTGGTACAAATTTATTGATAAATTTATTGATGAATTATATGTAAAAACAAATGGAAATTTAAAAATTCTGATTCCTTATATTGTGAAAATTGCAGAATATTTAAATGAAAAAAAAGAATTGAATTATCAACTTTCGGGTAAGTATGTAAAAGTCTATTATAAAAATTTGTTAGAAAATGAAGATTCAGAAGCATACGAAATACTAAAAACTTATTTAAAAGAATTTGAAGAAGATAGTGAGTATTTAAATGTAATCTTAGATTCTCTGAATATTAGTTTGAAGCAATATGAAATTATGAAAGATTATGATTTTGAAGATTATTTATTCTATAGAGAAAAAATGTTTGACAAGACTAACGTTATTAGTCAGAATGTCGAACTTGACGAAATAAAAAAAGCATTAGAAATTGGACAACAAAAGATTGGAAATTTAGAACAGATTATACAAAAAGAATTAAACAGAATATTCACAGAACGATTTAGAACAAACGAGAATAATATTACTTCAGAACTACAAGGACCAGAACTTGCAGAATTTGTAATAGAAAGTTATGGTAAAGGAAACTTGGGATTTAAAACAATACTAAAATCGATGAAAGCATGGCTGAAATATAAGGTATAAAAAAAAAAATGGATAAATACAAAATATCAATAATTATTCCAATATATAATCAGGAAAAGAATATAGAGAATTGTATCCATGTCCTGAAACATCAAACAGTTGCATTTCAGCGACTTGAAATTATTCTGGTTAATGATGGTTCCATAGATAATAGTGATAAGATTTGTGAGGATTTAAAACAACAATACTCAAATATCGTATATCTAAAACAGCAAAATAAAGGTGTTTCTAGTGCCAGGAATGCTGGAATATGTGCTGCGACTGGGAAATATATATTTTTTTTAGATGCAGATGATGGTTTATCTTTTGATACGATTGAAAAAGTTTCAAAATTTTTTGATTCTGTTTATGAAATAACAGATTTAGTAACGTATCAAATTGAAACTATATACGAAGGAAAGAAACTTCCTATGCATTTTCGTTATCAGTATTTAGTTGAAAATGAAGTGTATGACCTATGTAAATATCCGTATATTGGTCAGACAACAATGAATATTGCAGTGAAAAATAAATTTGACCAGAATATATTATTTGATGAGTTGCAGAGTTTTTCAGAAGATCAAAAGTATTGCTGTGATGTTTTACAGGAAAAATTAAAAATGGGTTTCTGTAAAGATGGAAAGTATATTTACTATCGGAGTGTAAGTAGTTCTTCAGGGCAACTTTCGGGAGCTTGTTATATTTTTGAACAATGTATGAAAATGTTTGAAGAAATTTTTGACAGATATGAAGAAGTTCCACTTGCATTTCAAGGATTATATGTGAATGATATCTATTGGAAAATGCTCAATAATATTCTCTTTCCATATCATTACAAAGGTATAGCTTTTAATAAGGCTGTAGAACGAATAAAAAATTTATTGAATCGGTGTTGTGATAGTGTAATTCTTGAACACCCTGCAATGGATTTTTTTGAAAAGTTTTATATAGTAAAATTGAAAGATAACCATAAAATCGAGAGCAGAATAACGGAACAAGCATTTTCACTTTATGATGTGGGGAAATTGCTGGTGCAGGAAATATCTATGGAAGCAGTAATTACTAAAATGAGCTTCAGCACGGATACTGTACAGATAGAAGGTTTTATTAAATCTGTATTTTTACAGTTTTATAAAGAGGAACCTATAGTGTGTGCAATTGAGAATAATGGGAAAATTATTAGAAAATTAGAACTGGTAGATAGTACTCATAACTATTATCTTTCCCATGAGAAGACGCAGCAGTTTAAGGCATTTCAATATGAATGTAAGATATCTGAAACACAACAAGTAAGCTTTGAGGTTGAACTGGGAGGAAGATGGTTTCCTATACATTATTATTTTATGCCGTTGGTGCCACTATCTCATAGAAAGACATCTGATGTTTGTAGAATCAATGGGATAGAGTGTCGTTGGGATGGAAAAAATACTTTGACATTCTCTGGGCAAAAAAAAAGAAATAATAAAGAGATATGGTTGTATTATGATTGTTCAGGGGTATCTTGCGATAATGGCTTTTTACAATTTGAGCATGACATGAAAACAAGAGATAATATAGAAAGGTATTATATTGTTACTGATAAGAGACAGGCACAGGATAAACAGTATAAACGATCATATGTTTCTTTTGGGAGTAGAAAGCATAGACAGCTTCTAAGAAAATGTACGAAGATTTTAACTGCTTATATAGAAGAAAGCAATATTCTGCCATATAAAAGAGAAGAATATAAGAAAGTAGCAAGTACATTTAATCCAGAGATTGTCTACCTGCAACATGGGGTTCTGCATATTATTATGCCATGGAAGTATTCGCGGGAGAAACTATTAGCTGATAGAATTATTGTTTCAACAAAGGAAGAGGCAGCCTTATATATAAAAAATGGATATAAGGAGAAGGATTTAATAAAAACAGGAATGCCCCGTTTTGAATGTATGGAAATGACAAAAAAGAAGAGAAAGATTTTATTTGCACCTTCTTGGAGAGCGTATCTTGTTGGTAAATATATAAACCATACATGGCAGGAGCTGCCCGAAAAATTTGTTGAATCCAAGTTTTATAAAGAGATACAAAAATTTTTATGTTCATATGAGCTGAATGATTTTTTAGACAAATATGATTATGAACTAGAGGTTAAACTGCATCCCATATTTAAAATGTACGAGAAATTTTTTTCTATGAGTTCTCATAGAATTACATTTACAAATGACTCTGTTAAAGAAAGTGAATATGCACTATTTATTACAGATATTTCTTCTTATGCATTTTATTTTATTTATCTCTCTATTCCTGTTTTGTACTTTATACCAGATAGAGAAGAGTTTGAGTGTGGTATGAATGGATATAGAGAGTTGAATTATTCAGAAAAATTTTGGGAAGAGGCAGTATTCAATAGTTATGACTTAATTATAAAGATAAAAGAAATGTTATTAATGCACAAAACTATTGATGTGGAGACTACCTTTTATAAATGTAAGAATATTAGAGAAACAATTTATTTAGAAATAATTAAGAAAGCGGAAGGGGTAACAAAAAATGAATAAATATCAGTACAAAGTGTCAATTGTTGTTCCAGTATATAATGTATCAGAATACCTGCGTGGATGTCTAGATTCTTTGTTGAATCAGACTATGGAACAAAAAGATATGGAGATTTTGTTGATTAATGATGGTTCAACAGATAACAGTTTAGATATTTGTCAAGAGTATGCAGAACAATATGACGTATTTAAAGTTTTTTCAAAACAGAACGAGGGATTATCAGCAACTCGAAATTTTGGGATAAAATGTGCTAAAGGTAAGTATATCATGTATATCGACAGTGATGATACTTTTTCTCCTGACACGGTTAAAGAAGTAACATCATTTTTTGATAAACATTATGATGAAGTGGATTTGGTCACATATTTGGATCAACCCTATAAATTTGGAGAGAAAATAAAGACCCACTATAGATATAACTATTTGAAAAAAGCTGGGGTTTATTCGTTGCAGGATTTTCCATATATTACGCAAACAAGAGTAAATATATGTGTAAAAAATAAAATTGGTAATAATCCATTATTTGATACGACTCCTGGATTTCGCTTGGAAGATCAGGAATATTGTAGTAAGGTTTTAAAGGATAAATTGAAAATAGGATATTGTGCAAAAGGAGAGTACCAATATAATAGAAGTAATGATGGAAGTATTGTTTCAAATTATTTTTATGCCTATTATATTTTTGAATCAAGTATGTCCTATTTCGAGAGACTATTTGCGGAATTTAAAGAAGAGATTCCGAAATATTATCAAGCTATGTTTTTAAATGATTTGATATGGAAGCATAATGAGAATAAGTTATATCCTTATCATTATGAGAAAGAAAAGTTTAACCAGGCAATGGATAGAATAAAATGTTTGTTAGCTCGAGTAGATAGCGAGGTTATTATTCACCATCCTCAGTTGGACAATTTTCAAAAACAATATTGGCTTCAAATGAAACCAAATGTATATCCTGTTGTATATGCAGAACCAGAAAGTGTAAGTATTTATGTAGATGGAAAGAGGATATATCAAAGAAAAAATTTTGAGATTATCATGCATAAGGTACGAGTATCAAACAAAAAGATGCGTTTTTTAGCATTTTTAAAATCACCAATATATACATATATGAAAGATAAAGCGAATGTTTACGTAATAGAAAATGATGATTATGACCATAGAAAAAAATTAGATGTTTTTCTTTCTGTACATAGCTATTATAAATCTAATACGAAGACATGTAATTTTTATGCTTTTTCTTATCATTGTGATACAGAACAGGTTAAAAATTTTAAATTTGTAGTAGAATTAGATGGAATAGACTATATAACGGTATTTTGGTGTATGCCAGTAGCCGTATTTAAAAAAGGTATAGACTCTTATGTGAGAGATAATGTTAAAATTACATTAAAAGATAATCAGTTATTTTTAGAACAGTTGAGTAAAGAAGAAGCTGATGAATTTGAAATGGAACAGACTGAAAAATATGTAGATGATAAGGAAGTGTATAATTTAAGAAAAGATAGCTTATCATATCGTAAATCACATAGAGTTTGGCTTTATTATGATCTTTATACTGTAGAAAAAGATAATGGATATTATCAGTTCATGAATGATATAAAACATAAAGATGGAATTGAGCGTTACTATATATATGACAATGAACTAGAACAAATAGAACATTTATTTCCGGAAGATATGAAAAGATACCTTGTTAAATTTGGTTCTGTAATGCATAAATTGTTATATTTAAGTGCAGAAAAAATTATGACCGCCTTTTATGGATTTTCTACAATTTCTCCGTTTCGGACAGAAAAAGAAGAAGGAAAATATATAGATATTATGCAGGCTGAGACTATCTATTTACAACATGGGGTGCTACATGCCAACTTAAGATTGAAAAATCATGTTGAACGGTGCAGAGCAGAAAAAATAGTAATAAGTTCTTATTTTGAAAAAGAGAATCTTATGAAAAATTATGGCTATGAAGAGAATGAACTAATATGTACAGGAATGGCCAGGTATGATTATATAGATAAACAAAGAGAAAGTAGGAATCGTTTATTATTTGCACCTTCATGGAGGCAGTACTTGACCTTAGTTCAGGAGGCATCCAAATGGGAAATACTGGAAGATAAAATAGTTTCATCAGATTACTATAAGAAATTTTTTGAATTTCTTACCAGTAATAGTCTATACGAAATTTTAGAGAAAAATGATTTGCATTTAGATTTTAAGCTACATCCTATTATTAAAAATGCAAAAAAGTTGTTTCCAGTAGAAAATGATCGTATACATATAGCGCCAGATAACGTAAATGTTGAGGACTACAAAGTGTTCATTACGGATTTTTCGTCTTATGTTTTTGATTATGCGTATTTAAATAGACCGATTATTTATTTTGTACCGGATCTGGAGCAGTTTAAATCAGGGATGAATCACTACCGAGAGTTAGAATTACCTTTCGAGAAAGCATTTGGAAATTTATGCCTGGAATCAGATGAAGCTATAAAGGAGATTCGGAAAATTGTAAAAAATCAGTTTATACCAGAAAAACTGTTTGAAGATAGAATGAAAAATTTTTATTTTGAACTAGATTCATGTGCAGAGAGATTGTATGAATACTTGATAAATGAGTAGAATTTTGATAAAAGGATGGATGTGTTGTGAAAATAAAGATTTTTTTAATTGGATCCTGCTATAGCGGATATATGTTTAAAGAAAAATTATTGGGAACATTGGCCAATGGAAATATAGAATTAGTGTATCAGCATCAACATGATTCTTTGATTAGTATTATGACAAATCCATTAGAGGTGGAACTTAAAAATGTGAAATCAAAATATCAATGGGATTTTAACCATTTTGCAGAGTCAATCTTTAAGAAGGATATATTCGAAAAAATGAAAGAACTCCAGCCGGATTATTTAGTGTTTGACACATGGGCTGAAGCAAAATGTCCTTTGATAAAGATAGACGAGCAGACTTATATTACAAACAATTACTATGTTTCCACCTCATCAATTGTTGAACAGTTTAGTAACAGTGATATTTTATTACCAGATACTTCGGAACGCTGGGAACTTTTTGAAAGATATGCCATTGCATTTTTTGAAAAATTACATAAGGAATTGCCAAAAACTAAAGTGATCTTAGTGCGCTCAAGAGGTGCAGAGGAAATTTTAGAGAAAAGCGGTGCGAGAAGATTTTTTAGCGCAAGAGAGATTGCGGAACTGAATCTATTAAGAGAAAAGTATAATCGTTTTATCTTAGATAATGTTTCTGGCATTCGGGAGCTGTGTATGGCAGAAAAAGAACATCTGGCTTCTGAAAAAATTAATGATGACTATGGTTATACTATATCTAGTAATCATTTTTCCAGGGAATATTATAAAGAAGAGTATGGAAAACTTCAGAATATTATTCTTTCAGATTTATTGGGAGAAGAGAGAGAAAAAACACGCTATTTTAACCAGGCTGTATGTATGCTGGCTTGGGAAGATTTTCCGATGGTAAAGCTTCAAGCGAAGATTTACAAAGATTTCTTTAGGGTATATATTCATATTGCCCCAGAAAATATAGGGGGGAACTTTACTTATGCCCAGATTCAGGAATTGCGAGAGATGCCTAATGTAACTGTATTGACAAAATATGCAATGCCTTGGGGAAGTTATAATGAGTTGCTTGCAGTTTTAGAAATGTCAGATATGGCATTTAGCGATTCGGCTGTTCAATATGTTCATTATACATCAAATTATGATATGCCAATAAGACCGATTAATGATATCTACAAATTTTATGAGAATGAGGCTAAGAACTGTTCGTTTTTAAATAATCATGCCAATGGAAACAGAGAATTAATGAGAAAAATGGCACCTGATACATATGGATATTATTATTTCTTTTTTAATGCGGACGAAAGAAAGCGCGATATACAAGAACAGATACAGGCAAGCATTGATTTTCAGAAAAAATTAGGTATTACCAGAAACTCTATTGGTGAATTCAATAATCTCTATAAAGGTGTGTTGTGGGGAAGCCTGACAAGGGATGCATATGAATATTGTAGAAAATATTCACAGGAACATTTGGAATATATGGAAGATATTAAGTTTACACGATTAAGAACAGAATTTTTTTTCCATACAATTTTATTCAATACAGAGAAATTTAAAGGAAAGATTATAAGTGGGACAAGAGGGGGAAAGCATGGATGGTTTTGGGATGATAAAAAAAGAGATTATGAAATGCTTACTAGAGCATCTTATGAAAAATTAAAAGAAGATAGGAAAAATCATTTTGTACGTAAGTTGACGTCTGAAAATAAGGAATTGGTAAAACAAATATTAAAAGATATAAACTCCCCATATGAGTTGTCAGAGGAATGAATAGAATAGGAGTTTGTTATGAGAAAAGGGAAATATATAACTTTTTGTGGTATTTTAATTGGAATGCTTTTGATATTTGCCCATACAGATTTAGAAATTGTTTGGGCAGCAGAAGAAAATGTAATCGTTTGTGAAGCCAATGGACAAGACAATGCTGATGATACAGGTATGATACAGCAGGCGCTTGATGCAGCTCAAGGTAGTGAAAAAGTAGTTACAGTAAAGATTCCGTCGGGTAAATTTTATATTAGTCGGCCTCTGGTTATTTATTCTAATACAACATTACATTTAGAGAATGATACAGAGATCATTCGTACTGATGAACAGCACATGATGATACGGAGTGAACAAAATTATGATATAGGCGGATATGATCAAGTACATGATATTACCATCGAAGGTGGAACATGGAACGGAAATGTTAAAGATTCTACGATTTTATGTCCATTAATGTACTATTGTCATGGTAGGAATATCACATTGAGAGATTTTTCAGTCAAAAGTGTATGTTCAAGACATATGGTTATTGTAGCTGGAGTTGATACGGCAAATATTTCTAATTTGAAATTTTCAGATTTTGTATTATTTACCGGAGAAGATGTGAATAAGGAATATTATAATTCAGTGAATGAAACTGGGGAAATCGATGTTGAGCTTTCGATGAGAACAATGGAGGCTTTACATTTGGATGCTATTTCCGCAGATGGTCTATCAGAAGCCCAGGCATATCCTTGTGATAATACTGTAAATCAAAACATTACAGTAGAGAACTGTACATTTACAGGGGGAATGTCTGGTGTAGGTAGTCATTATATGGAAAATGAGAAACTGAAAGGAATAGGATTGACTATCAGGAATAATAAATTCCAGAATGTGAAGTACACAGGTATTAATGTTTATAATCAGGAGAATACATTAGTTGAAAATAATATAGCAGAAGCATCTGGTGAATTAATTCGAGTTGTAAATAGTTCAGGAAATATTCAAGGAAATTCTGCCAAGATACGCGAAGATGCAAATGAGTCTTCGCTGGATTTATGTGGAATAAAAGTTACGAAAGCAGAAAATTTGCGTATTGCAGGAAATACACTTAATGGTGGAAAACATAGTATTTGGCTTAGTAATGTAAAAGGAATTGTAGAAAAGAATCAAATAAAAAATGCTCAGGTGAATGGTCTGAGTATTTTGGATAATTCAGATGTTTCTATAATCAGTAATACAATTAGTAATTCAAAAGAAAATGCCATTTATATAGAAAAAACAACTACCGTAGCAAAAGAAAATGTATTATCTCAAAATGCAGGAAATGGAATTGCCTTGTATGATACTTCTAAAGCAGAATTAGAGAAAAATCAAATTGAGGCAGCAAAAAATGGAGTATTATTGAATAATACAGTTGGAAATGTGCAGCAAAATACAATAAATGGTTCTAAAGAGAACGGAGTCTGGATTCTGAATAAATCAAATATAACAGTTTCTGGAAACCAGATAACAGGAAGTGGGATAAATGGAATTCGGGTTGAAGAAGCACAGACCTCCTGTTTAGACAATACAATACAAAATAATGTACAGGGAGCAATCTATATTTATAAAGCGGATGGAGCCCAGATAATTCGTAATGTCTTAACAGAAGGGGAAGGAAACAGTATTAGCTCGTATAGCTCAAACGGAGTAAAAATACAAGATAATCAGGTTACATCTCCTGTCAATGGAATCCTTTTAAATGCAGGAAATGCAGAAGTTATAGGAAATAATATCAGTGGTGCAAAGGAAAATGGAATTTGGATTTTGAACAAAGCTGTTGGTACTTTAACAGGAAATAAGATAGCAACAGTAAAGAAGAATGGAATCCGTATAGAAGAGGCAGAAGGTGTAGTTGCTGAAAATACAATTAAAAGTGCTGAAAAAGAAGGAATTTATACCTATAAATCTTCCAAGGCACAGGTGAAGAAAAACGTGTTGTCTGAGATTTTGGGGAATGGGATTGCCTCTTATCAATCTGAAAATATAGAGATAGAGGATAATGTAATAGAAAATGCAGAAACAGCAATTCTGATAAATAATACAAAAGGAAATGTAAAAAATAATAAAATTCAATTGCCAAGAGCTAAGGGAATTTATGTATATTCTTCTGCAAATAGTAAACAAAAAAACGCGATTATTTCTGGAAATACAGTTGTAAGCGCAAAAGATAGAGGAATTCAAATAGAAGATAGTTCTTATATATTAGTTCAGAAAAATACTGTTGAAAAATGCGAACAGCAGGGAATAAGGGTTCTTCTTTCAAGTAACTGTATTGACATTAAAGAAAATGTGGTAAAGAATAATAAGCAGCATGGAATTCTGATTGATAAAAGTACAAATATAGAAGTGATATCTAATATTGCTACAGATAATAAAACAAAAGATATCTCTGTAATAAATGAAAGTACAGGAAAAGCACAGCATAATGTGATTAGCAATGTTGGAATATATACATATGATAAAAAGAAATTTCCTGTTTCCAGTGATACAGGAATGATAAAAGTATCAGGAGAATGGATTTACTTAAAAGAAGGCGTATGGGATAAGAACTATACAGGAATGGCCAAGAATGATTATGGCTGGTGGTATATGACCAAAGGAAAACTGGACACAAAGTATACAGGAATGGCCAAGAATGATTATGGCTGGTGGTATATGACCAAAGGAAAACTGGATACAAAGTATACAGGAATGGCCAAGAATGATTATGGCTGGTGGTATATAACCAAAGGAAAACTGGATACAAAATATACAGGAATAGGAGAAAATGCCTATGGAAAGTGGTATATGAAAGACGGAAAGCTTCAATCAGGATTCACAGGTAATATAACAATTAACGGTAAAACATATAAAATTTCAAAAGGAAAAGTTGTAGGATAATAGTGTAATAGAGCAATGGCAAATGAGGAGAAACGTATAATATGATTAGTGTGATTATACCCAATTATGGGGACGATACACATTTGATGCGCTGTATAAATTCTGTAAAAAGACAGATATATAAAAAGTAGAAATTATTTTAATATTTCGGGAAAATGAACAGATTACAGATGATATAAGCAAAGGTATAAAAATAGTAAAAACTGATAAAGAAGAAAAATATGCAGGTATAAATTTAGCCCTTAGAAAAGCAAAAGGAGAATTTGTTTTATTTTGTAATAAAGAATCGGTTTTGACACCAAAAATGCTAATCCCCCAGCATAGCTGGGGTGAATAGCGTAGTAGTGACGTTGTAAGGTGAAAAATAAATGAAAAAGAACAGAGTGTTAGTTTTCTAAAGAGTTTTTTGGGATTAATCCAATAATGAAGCAGAATATTATTTTTGATGCTTATTATATTGCAGTATTTTTAATTCTATGATAAGTTATAGTAGTAATGTAAGAAGAGCGAAAAAAGATACCTAAAGTGTTTAGTATATGCATATACTGCAGGACAGAAAAGATTTTTCTGTTCTGTAATTTTATACCGTGAGTATTTTTTCATGGACGATGTATAATTCAATTTAATTACATCACATGGATAAAAAATACATATATTATATCTTAAAAAGAGTTACTTTATTTTTTGAGGAAGGAGTAAGGTAACTTAGAGAAAGGTGGAGTTTATGCAGAACCTATATAAGGAGACAATGAAAGGAATCATTAACAGACAGGCAGAAAGGCTGTACAAGGTATTAAAATTATCACCTGGATTTAGTACAGATGCTGTAGTCATTGATTTGGGGGGAGAGATTGTTCATGTTGAAGAAGTTGAGGACAATGCTGATGCACAAATCACGCCAAACGAAGAGGGAGATAGCTTTCAGATATTTTGTGTAAATAAAGAAATAGATGCAGAATATGTTCGGTTGGCAGTTGCACACGAATTAGGGCATTTATTTTTGCATATGTCTAAAATTGCAGATGACGGCAACTATGTAATAGAGGGTACTTATGCACATAAAAACATAAGCAGTTCTATGGTAGAATGGGAGGCAGAAGAATTTGCACTTGCTTTTCTAATGCCGGAGAGTGTATTTAGAAATGCTGTAGAGGAGGCAGAGGGAGACGAAAAAATAGCTGATAAAATACAATGGTTGGCAGATAAATTTAAGGTTCCATATAAAAGTGTGATTGTTCGTAGAAAAAGTTTGGAAATTTAAAAACGAGGGAATGCAACGTGAATATTTTACGACAAACAATTAAATCAATTGATGAAGATAAAAGTAAAAATGAAAGCGAAGAAAAATATAAGAAATTTGTAGAAGCTATGGAAGGAATTTATATATACATTTCTTTTGATTTGACAAATTCTACATTATTTAAGAGCCGTCACAGAGATTTATGGCCTGAATTTATTTCTTCCTTTTATGAAAGCGTGGTAAAAGAATTTGGACTCGGAAAAAACATTATTTGGACAGAAAGAAATTCCTTTATAACAGAGTATTCAAAAGCAATCCAAAAAACAGGAGGATTTCATTTATGGAAACTAATCGGAGATGAAGTTTTATTGTATCATAAGGTGGTTTCAAAGGATGAGCTATATGATACAATTTTGTTTATTGATTCAAAAAGAAGGGTATTGGTTCATAAAACAATAGAAGCATTTTTAGAGAAAAAGAGTTTCCAGGCAGAAAAAAGAAGCAATGGAGAAAAAAAGGAAAGTACAAAAGAAGAGGAGTATAAAAGATTATTTCGTCAATATTTTGAAATAAAAACAACAGTTTGGATTGGCAGCTGTGCAAATAATGCTTCTGAAGTATCGTTGGATAAACCTAATGTTATTTATGATTCTATGGCTTTGGTTGGAGATGAATTAAATCAGATTGATTTTTTAGGACCTGATATTGATGAAGGATTTCGATTATGTAAATATTCGGAAAAAAAGCAAATGATTGTGTCACCTAAATTGGTCTATCTGTTGCTGTTGGCATATGAGAGAGCAAAAAACCATGATAAATTGTCAGTTATTAATTTGAATTTTAGAATTGTCAATTATGCTGAAATGAGTGGTGTATGGGAACAGAGACTATATCCATTGATTATGTTTTGTCAGAACCAGGATGGTCAAAGTGATTCTCTGGATTTATGGAAAAAACAATTTGAGTATGACTCTTTTGAAACTTCTTTTTTGTATAAAAATATCGAAGAATATGGAGAGGCTTTTTTTCAGAATGATAGATTTTCCATTAGAAATCTTAAAAAAATCTATCAAAATGTTGTGCGTGATTCAGAGATGAGGAGTATGCTGGAAACACTTGAAAATCAGGAAAAATCTGTTGACAGGCTGGCACAGGAAGGTATGATGAGGAATGGGAAAACAAAATTTGAATTTCACATTTCTTGTCTATGTTATGATAATGAGAAAGAAAAATTATGGGTTACTAATCATAGAACGCATGGCTGGAGTTTTGGTTGTATCGAGATAAAGGATAATGAAGACGTGTATGAAGTTGTTGAAAAGGCATACGAGGAGAAGTATGGTTTAAATATTAAGATTGCAGAAGATAGCCCGCTTCTGTCATTTTATACAGCAAAGAGAGTTCCCGTGTCAGAGGGAAATATTTTTGGAGTAGTTATTCTTGTAGAAGATGTTAAGGTAAAAGAAACAAAAGATAATGTAAATGCAAGATGGATGACTTTTGAAGAGGCAGCTAATTTGAAAGGGAGAAAATTGAAAGAGTTTGATTCTATTTTAGTTAAAGCACAGGAGATTATAGAAAAGGAAAAAAAGTTATGAGTGATAAAGAAATATTAGGAGAAGTACAAAAAATATATAATGATATTTCAGAATGGCTGAAGTATGCAGAGACAAAAAATGCAGGAGTTTTTGCAGTATGGACAGCGTTTCTTATTGGAATAGTTACATCTGACATATATTGGGGATTACATATTTATATACAGATACTGGTGCTTTTTCCGTTATTGTTTGGGTTAATGCTCACTACGTTGACCTTTCTCCCGTTCCTAAATAGAATTTCATTTTTGAAGCAGATGTGTTATAGAAAGTATAAAGGAACACGAAATCTAAAAAATATAGTGTTTTACCAGGATGTTTTTGTTGCTGTAGGACATAAAGAAGATAGAACCGAGGCAGTAGAAGAATATAGAAGATTATTTTCTCAAAAAGTGGGACATATAGTTCAGGGAGACTTGATAGATGAATATCTTCAGCAGATTGTTGATGTTTCTACAGTAGCAATTATGAAAATATATTTATTTGGTATTAGTATTCGATATATTTTCATATTGTTGTTAATGGTAATAATAGGATTTTTAATTGCATAACAGGCAGAATACCAAAGTTAGCGTTTTGACAGGGGAGGAAGTTGCTGATTTGCTGGATTTGACTGTAGAGTATGTGTGGGGAATTCAGGAAAAATAGAAAATATTCCGGTTACTGAAAAGTAACCGGATATTTTCTACCAACGGCTGAAATTTAAGGGCTTACATAGTGCTTAGCTAAACGAGGACAGAATGTTCAGCCAAAGATTCTTTTAGAGAGAGTTGAGAAACATATATGGAAACAATAAATATAGATACATTTTCAGAACAATTAGGGATCTATGACTTTTTAATGTTATAGTATCCGGCAGTATCATGCTAATGCTATGGTATTTAATATGGCCTGGCTTTTTTGAAGGGAAGATACAGAAAGAGAAAGTAAGCACTTCGGTTTTAGTGATTTTGGTAATTATCTTATGTTATTTTTTGGGTATGATAATTCAGGAAGTGGGTTCAATTGCTGACCGTTTTCTATTCAAAACAAAAGATAGGGCTCGCTCCACTTTTTTAAAAGAAATTGGAATAAAAGAAATGAAAAGAGAGATTAAAATAAAAAGGTGGAAAAAAGAAATTAAATATAGTTTAAAAAATAATTGTATAATGGAAAACACTGTAAGACTGAGACTGTTGCAAAAATATGCCAGAGAGATAATGAAAGAAACCGGGATAGAATGTAGTGATGAATTTTCAGAAGAACAGATAAGATATGTGTATACTAGAATGGAATATCAGGTTTCTTATATTGGAAAAGAACGTAAAATGGAAAAACTTCGTGCGCTGTTTTCTATGGCCAGAAGTATGTTAATATGCACAGGAGTTTCCTTAATATTATTAGGATATACCGTTTTGATGAAAGAAGAGCATTTTATGCAAATACATAGTTTTTGGTGGGTAATCATAATTATTGGGAGCTTTTTACTATTTTATTATCGTATGCAGAAAACAATGAGGTATATGGTATTGATTATGTTGGGGAATTATGAGGCAGACTATTATGAAAGAAAGTATTTGAGGCAAAATTCTACTAATTAGCACTATAATTCTGAATTGGTAGATTTGAAACTTTGTGCTATTGCATTCCTATTTGTGTTATAATTATTTCTTATATTAATTCATATAGGAACACCTGAAGGGAGGATAGGAAAATGGATGTGAGAGTAATCCTTACATCAACAGTAATTGCAGCTATAATTTCTTTTTTAGCGAATGTGTATAATTCAAGAAGAACCGGAAATTTGAAGTATATTACGGAGGAAAGACAAAAATGGAGAGAGCTTCCTGTATACTTTAAAGAGTAAAGGGAATTGACCAAAAAGAATACCTCAAGTAAATTTAGATTATTACTGACCGGCCAGTTAGTAAAATCTAAAAACACAAGAGGTATTCAAGATGAATGTTAAAACAAAAAGAACAAAAAAACAAGTAAATGTAGAAAATCAGGCAATTAATCTTTTGTCAAAAGAAGAACTGAATAAGAAAATAGAGGCGGTAGAAAAAGAATTGAGATCCTGTACCTGGCGGGAATTGGAAACAAACGGTAAATTTTCCAAGAACGATAAACTCTCTTTCATTACGGATGACATGCTTATAGTTGGATGCGATATAGGCAGTGATACTCATTATATCAGGGCAATTGATGTCAGAGGAAGGGAGTTGAGCCGCGGAGCATTTGAATTCAGCAATACTTCAGAGGGCTTTGAGAATGCAAAAGCATGGATGCTGGAACTAGCAGCAAAAAATGATAAGAAACAGATAGTGCTGGGTCTTGAACCGACAGGCCACTACTGGTTTGCGTTAGCTGCATGGATGATTTCAAGAGGAATCAGTGTTGTCCAGGTAAATCCATATGCCGTAAAGCAGAGCAAAGAAATTGAAGACAACAGCCAGCTCAAGGATGACAGAAAAGATCCGAAACTGATTGCAAATCTTGTGAAAGATGGAAACTACGGAATGCCATATCTTCCAGAAAACGTTTATGCAGATATGAGAAGGCTCTCCATGTTCAGAGATCAGCTTACCGAGGACAGGATAAGAAATATCAATCGTCTTCACAGGGAATTGAAAATCTATTTTCCGGAATACATGGACGCATTGGGGAAAATAGATGGAGCATTCACTCTGGAAGTACTGAAAGTGACAGCAATCCCATCGGAAATCAAAGAACTGGGAGTAGAAGGTCTGAAAAATATTTGGCATAATGCAAAACTAAGAGGACGCGGTTATAGCAGAGCCGGAGAAATCGTGAGCTATGCAGAGAAAAGTGTGGGATTGATGGATGGGACAGATGTAGGACGCGAGGCAGTGAGATGGTATGCAGAACAGATACTGAAATTGGATGGGCAGCTTGCAACGGTTGAAAGTATCTTACACAGGAAATGCAGGGAAATCCCATATGCTGAAAACATACTGGCAATCAATGGAGCAGGTGAATGTATATTCCATTTAAGTAGTGCACTTTTTCCGGGAATTCAGAGCACCTAAATCCGATATTTCAGAGCAGGTATTTCCGCCCTATAGTGCAATCACCTATAATGAATCCATGCACATAAAAATGTGT
>SKEY01001685.1_pt1 | contig 27128 bp, 24 predicted proteins | sample 4843871 | NCBI WGS metagenome assembly SKEY01 (sample SAMN11008797, study PRJNA524170) | human gut metagenome | biome: Human fecal sample; material: Feces; isolation source: fecal sample from pouch patient p36 | host: Homo sapiens | place: Israel: Tel-Aviv | collected 2016-12-04 | reverse complement strand
ACGCGCTCAAGAGCCGTCTGAACTAGCATCCGAAAACGGAGATTCAAATACCCATGATTGCAAAGACCATTCGCACCTGTTTTCCGATCGCTGCGGCTGCCGTTTCCGACAAGGCCGAGGAGATCAATAAGCTCAACGTCTTCCCCGTACCCGATGGCGATACCGGCACCAATATGTCGCTCACGCTCGCCTCGGTGACCAAAGAGCTTTCCGCCCTTCCCTCCGATGCCGACATGGAGGCCATCGCAGGCGCCATCACCCACGGCTCCCTTATGGGCGCCCGCGGTAACTCCGGCGTCATCACCTCGCAGATTCTGCGCGGCGTGGCCGAGGGCCTTGTCTCTGCCGATGAGCCCATTACGTCCGCCAACATTGCCTTCGCCTTCCGTCGCGCCGTCAAGGTCGCCTTCCAGGCTGTCCGCAAGCCCATCGAGGGCACGATCCTCACGGTCCTGCGCGATGTCTCGACCAAGGCCGATGAGTGCGAGAAGAAGAAGTTCTCGGCCGAGGATGCGCTCGATGCTATCGTCGTCGAGGCGTACCAGTCCGTCGCCCGCACGCCCGACTTGCTGCCCGTCCTCAAAGAGAACGGCGTGGTCGACTCAGGCGCCTTCGGCTTTGCCATCTTCCTGGAGAACTTTGTTGCCGCCGCGCTTGGTCGCAGCACCGTTGTCGAGGATTTCTCCGCTACGTTTGACTCCGCCGGCTCTGCCCGCGATGCCGCTCTTGGCCGCGTTGAGATCGAGGCTAACGACGACTGGGAGGGCTCGGAGTTCCGCTACTGCAACGAGTTTCTCTTTAAGGCCGACGCCCCGTTTGACGAGGACGAATGCCTTAAGTTCCTAGGCTCCATGGGCGACTGTGAGCTGCTCGTGGGCGCCTATCCCGACTACAAGATCCATGTGCACTCCAATACCCCCAACCTGGTGCTCGAGCACATGCTGCAGCTCGGTCAGATCTATGAGGTCTTTATCCACAACATGGAGATGGAGGCCCACGACCGTACCGCTAAGATCCACGAGGATCAGGAAAAGGCCGCCGAGCCCGCCAAGGCGCTGGGCTTTGTCGCCGTTGCCGCCGGTTCCGGCGAGGCCGACATCCTCAAGTCCCTTGGCGTCGACGTGGTCGTCTCCGGTGGCCAGACTATGAATCCCTCGACCGCCGACCTGCTGGGCGCGGTGGACCAGGTCAACGCGACCTCGGTCATCATCTTGCCCAACAACGGCAACATCCGCATGGCCGCTGAGGCTGCTGCCTCAGCCTGCACCGACAAGAAGGTCGCCGTCGTTCCCACCAAGACCGTCCCGCAGGCCTTCTCCGCGCTGTTCGCAGTCCTGCCCGATTCCGAGCTCGAGGATGCCGTCGCCGCCATGGTCGACGCCATCAGCGAGGTCCGCGATGGCGAGGTCACCCGCGCCGTGCGCGACTCCAGTGCCTCTGACGGTTCTCCGATTCACTCCGGTGACGTCATGGGTATCATCGCCGGCTCCATCGACGTGGTCGGCTCCGACGTGAAGCAGGTCACGCTCGACTGCATCAACCGCATGCAGGAGGAAGAGGAGGGCGACGCGCTGACGATTCTGGCCGGCGAGGAGCTGTCCGATGAGGCCTTCCAGGAGATCGTCGACGCTATCGAGGAGGCTCAGCCCGATCTGGAGATCGACGCCCATCGTGGCGAGCAGCCGCTCTATCCCGTGATCTTCTCGATCGAGTAGGCAACTGCCCATGTCCGAGCTGTGCTCCGTGCCGCGCGTCTCGGAGCGCTTTGCCCAGAGCAATGCGCTCGACGAGGATATCGCGCGACTCAAATATGTTTCGGGTAAACGTGAGGAGGCCCTTCGCCGTCTGGGAATTCGGACGGTGGGGGACCTCCTTCTCCATATTCCTCATCGATACCTCGACTTTACCCGTTCGTGGTCCATTGAGATGGCGCCCATCGGTACCGTGTGCACCATCATCGCCACGGTCGACCGTATCGTCCAAAAGCAGCCGCGTCCGCGCATGCAGGTGACTGAGGTCTCACTTGTTGACGAGACGGGCGTGCTGCAGGTCGCCTTTTTCCGCCAGCCCTGGATTGCCCAGCAGCTTAAGCAGGGCGACCGCCTGGCCGTGATGGGCAAGGTCGAGTTTGCCTACGGCTTTAAGCAGATGGCCTCGCCCCACTTTGAAAAGCTCGAGGACGGGCGCGCCGCCGGCACCATCCTGCCGGTTCACTACGTAAGTGACGGCGTGAGCCAGGCGTGGATGCGCCGCATCGTAAGCGGCGCGCTCGAGGTCGTCGGCAATCCTTTCGATCCGATTCCCGCGCCGCTGCGCGCAAAGCGGAAGCTCATGAGCAATGCCCGCGCGTTGCGTTCGATCCACTTTCCCTCGAGCATGGCTGAGCGCGACATCGCACGCCGGCGTCTTGCCTACGAGGAGTGCCTCTACCTGCAGCTGGCGCTGCGTCTGCGCAACGACGGCGGCCTGGTCGATGTGGTGCCCTATGCCCACACCGCGGGCGAGCATCTGGGCGCGCTTAAACAGGCCCTTCCGTTTTCGCTGAGCGACGAGCAGGAGGCCTCATTCCAAGACATCCTGCATGACATGTGCGATGGCGGGCGCGTGATGAACCGTCTGCTGCTGGGCGATGTCGGTACCGGTAAGACCGCCGTTGCCGCCTGCGCGCTGGCTGTGGCTGCCGATAGCGGCACCCAGGCCTGTGTCATGGCGCCCACGGGCGTGCTGGCGCGTCAGTATGCCGATAAGACCGGCCCTCTGCTCTCGCAGGCTGGCATGTCCTGGGCGCTTCTGACGGGTGCCACGCCGGCGGCCGAGCGCGAGCGTATCCATGAGCAGCTGCAGTCCGGCGAGCTCGATGTCCTCTTTGGCACCCACGCGGTGCTTTCGGACAATGTCACGTTCAAGCATCTGTCGCTTGTTGTCATCGACGAGCAGCACCGCTTTGGCGTAGGCCAGCGCAACGCCCTACGCGCGAAGGGCCCCGGTGCCGATCTGCTCGTTATGACCGCAACGCCCATCCCTCGTACGCTGGCGCTTTCGGTCTACGGCGATCTGGACACGAGCATTATCCGCCACCGTCCCGTTCCGGGGGCGGGCGTTGCGACGCGCGTCCTCACCGAATCGAGTCGTGACCTCGCCTATGGCGCCATTCGCGAGGCGCACGAGAAGGGGCAGCAGGCTTACGTGATTTGCCCGCTCGTGGAGCCGAGTGACTCGGCCGATGAGCTGGAAGACGTGCCCGGTATCGCCCGCGACGACGAGGGCCGCGTGACGGTCCCCGTGCCGCTGCACGATACGGCGACCGAGCTCGATCGCCTGCGTCTGGCGCTGCCGGGTCTCACTATCGAGCGCCTCCACGGCCGCATGCCAGCGGGGGAGAAGGACCAGGTTATCGATGCCTTCAAGCGTGGCGAGATTGACGTGCTCGTCTCGACTACGGTGGTCGAGGTGGGCGTCGACGTGCCCAACGCCACCGTCATGGTCATCGAGAACGGTGAGCGTTTTGGCTTGGCGGCCCTGCACCAGCTGCGCGGCCGCGTGGGCCGTGGCGGCGTGTCGGGCGCGTGCTTGGTCATGACGCACTCCAAGGGCAACGGCGGCGCATCGGCGGCGCAAGATCGTCTCCAGTCGCTCGAAAAAACCTCGGACGGCTTTACGCTCGCCCAGATGGACCTGCGTCTGCGTCACGAGGGCGAAATCCTAGGGTACCGCCAGCATGGCGGTGTGACCCTGCGCTTCGTCGACCTGGATGCCGACGAGGAGCTGATCGAATGGGCCCATTTGGACGCGGTCGAGCTCTTGCGGTATGCTTGCAACCTTGACTCCGTGGCGACGCGCCCTCTGCGCGATGCGGTCGCCACGCGTTATCGACATATCTTTAAGGAGGTCAGCGGAGGATGAGAATCATCGGCGGCGAATGGCGCGGTCGTAAGATCGAGGAGCCCCGTGGTCGCGATGTCACCCGCCCCACGACTGATCGCGTGCGCGAGTCGTGCGCATCTATGGTCATGTCGGCATTCGACTTCGATTTGGACGAGGTTCGTGTGCTGGACGCCTTTGGCGGCTCCGGTGCCTTAGGGTTAGAGATGCTCTCTCGTGGGGCCCGCTCGCTCACGACGTTTGAGATCGATCGCAACGCCGCGCGGCTCATTACCAAGAATATCGAGTCGCTCTGCCGTGACCGTGCGCGTTGGCGCGTGGTCACGGGCGACATGCTGGCGAGCGCCTCGCGCGGCCGGGTGCCGGGCGGCCCCTTTGATCTGGTCCTGCTCGACCCGCCCTATGCTTTTGGTGCCGAGCCGGTCGAGGAACTGCTGCAGAACCTGGCTCAGCAGGGTTTGCTTGCATCTGGCGCTTATGCCCTGTTTGAGCATGCCGCCGCCGATGCGGGCGCGCATCCGGTGGGCTTTGAGACTGTACGTGAGAAGCGCTACGGCATTACCTCGGTCGATCTGCTTCGTTGGGTCGACGATAACGATGGTGAAGGCGACAGCACCGGCACCGATGCCGACAACAACGATGCCACGACGTTTCAGGAGGACGCCCATGAATGACACCATCAACCGCGTGATCGTCCCGGGCACCTTCGATCCCATCACGTTTGGCCATATCGATGTGATCCGCCGTGCCCGCCGCATCTTTCCCAGCGTGATCGTCGCTGTTGCCGAGTCGCAGGGTAAAAATGGTGTGGGCACCACGTTTACGCTCGATGAGCGCGTGGCGCTGGCCCGTGAGGCGCTCGGTGATATCGACGGCGTTGAGGTCCTGCCCTTTACCGGACTGCTCGTCGACTTTGCTCGCGAGCAGGGTGCTGGTGCCGTGGTCAAGGGCTTGCGCGCCATGACCGACTTTGAGTATGAGCTGCAGCAAGCCGACCTCAATTACCGCTTGGATAACGAGCTAGAGTCCATCTTTGTCATGAGCGCGCCGCAGTATGGCTACATCTCGAGCTCGGTCGTTCGCCAGATCGCCTCGCTCGGCAGCGATGTATCGACGTTTGTCCCGTCCAACGTGGTCGAAGCGCTCAAACATCGCTTTTCGTGACGTTTCTTATTGCCTGGTGGCATGTGGTAAACTAGCACGATGATATGTTACCTATGAAAGGAGACCGGATGCCGGGCGAGAATTTTCCTGGCGATAGGATCGTCAGCTTGGTCGATGAGCTCGAAGGGCTGATCGAGGAAGCCAAGCCGCCTTTCGGCAAGAACGCTCAGTTCAAGGTCATCGACGCCGACGTGTTCTTCAACATCCTCGACGAGATCCGCATGAGCTATCCCGAGGAGTGGCAGAAGTCCCGCCGTATCCTTAAGGAGCGCGAGGAGCTTATGGCTTCCGCCGCCGCTCAGGCCGATTCCATCATCGCCGACGCTCAACAGCAGGCCCTCACCATTGCCGGTGAGCAGGAGATTGTCCGCTTGGCGCAGCAGCAGGCCGACGACATCCGCGACCGTGCCCAGCAGTACGAGCGCGAGACGCGCTATGCCGCCGAGGACTACGCCGAGCAGGTCTTTACGCACCTGGAGGAGAACCTCAAGAGCCTGACCGGCACCGTTACCCGTTGCCGTCAGCAGCTCAACGAGGGTGCCGCCCAACAGAATGGTCAGTGGTAATGGCTGAGTTCCCGAGCGTTACCGTCGATCTTTCCGAGCAGCTCGAGTTTCCTGGAGATTCGTATCCGCTGACCGGTAAGGTCGATGTCGCCACCTACACGGTGGGCGAGAAGGAGTACCAGCTTCAGGACGGCATCGACTACGACGTTGTCTTTACCAATGCCGGTACCGGTGTCTTGCTCACGGGCATGGTCCGCGCGCACGCCACCGGCGAGTGCGACCGTTGCCTGGAGCCCGCCTCGTTTGATATCGCCGGCGAGATCGAGGAGTTCTACCTCTTTGAGGAGCCTGAGGATCCCGAGGCCTACGAAGACGGCTACGTGCTCCTGGGCGAGGACCGCATCGTCGATCTGGGTGAGCCCATCAACGACGCGGTCGTCATGGACACGCCGTTCGTTGTCCTGTGCAAGCCCGATTGCCGCGGTCTGTGCCCCACTTGCGGCTGCAATCTCAACGTCGAGCAATGCGATTGCGCCGCCCAGGCAGAGGCAGAATGGGCCGCTGCCACGGAAAATCCATTTGCAGCATTGAAGAATCTCAAGCTCGATGAGTAAAACTGTGGTAGTATCGCTACTTGCGCGTAATCGCCACACTGGATAGTTCATAAGGAAGGTCACTATGCCCGTACCTAAACAAAAGCAGGGTCGTATCCGCACTCACACCCGTCGTTCCGCCAACATGAAGATCTCGGCTGCGGCTCAGTCCACGTGCCCCCGTTGCGGCGCTGTCAAGCTTCCGCATCACGTGTGCCCCAGCTGCGGTTTCTACAAGGACCGCGAGGTTATCGTTACCGAGTAACGGTATACTCTGGATGCGATGCCGTTCCAAATGGAACCACAATGGCCGGCTCAATGAGTCGGCCATTTTTGTATAAGGAGCATGTATATGAGTAACGTTCGCGTTTGTGTAGACGTTGTGGGCGGAGACGAGAAACCTCAGGTTGTTCTCGATGGTATCGAGGCTGCACTTGCCGCCGATCCCGATATCGAGGTCTTGGCAGCTGGCCCCGCCGAAATCGTCAATCCCTTTGCCGCTTCCCATGCACGTGTTGAGGCCCTTGAGGCACCTGACGTTATCGCCATGGATGACGATCCCATTCGCGCCGTGATGACCAAGCGTAAGTCGTCGATCGTGCTTTCTTGCCGCGCCATTAAGAAGGGCAACGCGGATGCGTTCTTCTCCGCCGGCTCCACCGGTGCCATGACCGCTGCCGCCACCGCCTATGTGACGCCGTTTAGGTATCAGGTCGAAGGTAAGAAGCAGCCGGTGCGCCCCTGTCTGACCAATGCGCTGCCCAATCGTGCCGGCGGTCTGACGGTACTGTGTGATATGGGCGCCAACCCCGATGTCGAGGTCGATGACATGGTGCGTTTTGCTCAGATGGGTAGCGCCTATGCTCGCGTCGTCCTGGGCATCGAGCATCCCCGCGTGGGCCTGCTTGGTAACGGCACCGAGGACGAGAAGGGCTCCAACTTTACCAAGGCCTGCTTCCCGGCCATGAAAGCCGCCGTTCCCGGCTTTGTTGGTAACTGCGAGGGAACGGACATCACCTCCGGTAACTTCGATGTCGTCGTTGCCGATGGCATGTCGGGCAATATTGCGCTCAAGGCCACCGAGGGCGCTGCCAAGTTTTTGCTGCAGGAACTCAAGGGTGCCTTTATGTCTTCGCTTGGCACCAAGATCGCCGCGCTGCTCATTAAAAAGCAGATGCGCGAGATAAAGGCCAAGCTTTCGGGCGACGCCAAGGGTGGCGCGATTCTTTTGGGCCTGCGCGGCGTGGTCCTGATCGGCCATGGCGCCACATCGGTCGAGGCTGTTAAAAACGGTACGCTCGCGGCGGCCGAAGCCGTGCGCGCCGGGCTGGTCGAGAATGTCGCCAACTCCATGGACGGCATCGTTTTATAACAGCGGCGTTATGCGTCTCGGGGCGTGCGTCGTGGGGTAGAATCAGAACCATGTCTTGGTACCGCCCGGGCGGTACCATTCTTTTGGTATTCATGCACTATGAGAGGAAGCGCTATGGATCGCTCCGAAATCTTCGACAAGATCGCCGAGGTCGCTGCTGACGTTCTGGGCGTCGATGTTGCCGAAATTAGCGATGAGACCACCTTTGACGACCTCGATGCCAACTCGCTCGAGCGCCTGCAGCTGGTTACGGCTATCGAGGACGAGTTCAACCTCGAGATCGATGACGAGACCCTGCTCTCGCTCAACTCTGTCGCCGACGCCGTCGACGCTATCGAAAACGCCAGGGAGGCCTAGGTCTTGGCTTTGTCTGAACGACTTACGCGCGCCCAGGAAATCCTGGGCCATGAGTTCAATAATAAGGTGCTGCTGCGCGCGGCCCTTACGCATCCCTCGGCAGTCGAGGGCCAGCCGGTTTCTGCCAGCTATGAGCGCCTTGAGTTCTTGGGCGATTCCATTTTGGGCGCTGTGGTCGCACGCTCCCTGTTTGAGTCCTATCCGGAGTTTGACGAGGGCAAGCTCACGCGCCTGAAGGTGTCGCTTGTCTCGGGCGCTACGCTGTCCGAGGTTTCTCACGAGCTGGGCATCGACGACATCATCATCTTTGGTGCCTCCGAGACCGGTACCGGTGCGCGCGGCCTGCATTCGGCGCTCGAGAACGTCTATGAGTCGCTCGTGGGCGCGTTGTACCTAGATGCCGGCTGGGATGCCGCGGCTGAGTTCATTCACCGTACGCTTAAGCCGCATTTGGCTTCCGAGCGTGCCGAGCATCCTGCGAACCCCAAGTCGTTTTTGCAGGAGTGTGTGCAAGCCGACGGTCACGAGCCCCCGGCGTATAAGCTCGTTGGCTCCGAGGGCCCGGCGCATGCGCCCACCTTTACCGCCGTGGTTTTGATCGATGGTATTCGCCAGGGTCGCGGCTCCGGCTCCTCAAAGAAGGAAGCCGAGGGAGCCGCCGCGCTCGAAGCGCTCGACCGCATGGGTTACACCACCAACGGCGTGATTCTGAACAAGAAGCACGTGTAAGCGAGGAACCGTGTATCTCAAGTCCCTCACGCTCAAAGGGTTCAAGTCGTTTGCCGACCGCGCCCATATGACGTTTGAGCCGGGCCTGACCGTCATCGTCGGTCCCAACGGCTCGGGAAAATCGAACATCTCCGACTCGATTCTGTGGGTCCTGGGCGAGCAGAGCGCCAAGCAGCTGCGCGGTCAGGCCATGGAGGATGTCATCTTCTCGGGCTCGTCAGCGCGCAAGCCGGTGGGTGTCGCCGAGGTCACGTTGGTGCTCGATAACTCGGACCATATGCTGCCCGTCGATTTTGACGAGGTCGCCATCACCCGTCGCATGTATCGCTCGGGCGAAAGCGAGTACCTCATCAACTCGAGTCCGTGCCGCCTGATGGACATTCAGGACATCCTGCACGATTCGGGCCTGGGCAAGGATACGCATTCCATTATTAGCCAGGGCAAGCTCGACGCCATTTTGCAGAGCCGCCCCGAGGAACGCCGTGCCCTCATCGAGGAGGCCGCCGGCATCTCCAAGCACAAGCGCCGCAAGGAGCGTGCGCTCAAAAAGATTAAGTCGATGGACGAGCACCTGACGCGTGCCCGCGACATCAATAAGGAAATCGCCCGTCAGCTGCGACCGTTGGAGCGTCAGGTCGATCGCGCGCGCAAGTACAAAGAGCTGTCCTCGCGCGCGAACGAGCTTACGCAGATGCTAGCCGTCGACGAGCTGCGTTCGTTGCAGTCGCAGTGGAATGACCTGGAGAGCCGTTCCAAGGAAGGAGCCGCCGAGCTGGAGCTTGCGCAGTACCGCTTGGGCGAAAAGGAGCGCGAGCTCGAGAAGCTTCAGGTCATGCTCGAGGAAAAGGGCCTGTTTGTGGGCGATCTGGGCGAGCGGCGCCGTCATATGCAAGATGTGGTCGGCCGCATTAACTCCGACATGCGCCTGCTCGAAGAAAAGGGCCACAACATGGTGTCGCGCCTGTCTGACATGCGCGGGCAGATTTCGAGCTCCGAGCATCAGCGACGTCGCGTGGTCGAGGAGCTCGAGGACGCGCGTGCGCAGCTTGAGGAAGTGACCGGTGCGCACATGCAGGCCCAGGAGGACGTTGACGCCGCTGGTCCTGCCGCCGCCGAGCTCCACGAGCGGCGCGTGGCGCTCGACAATCAGATTTCGCAGCTTACGCGCGAGCAACGCGATGTGCAGCGCGTAGCCGATAACGCCGCGCTCGAGCTCGCCAAGGTGAAGGATTCCTTGAGCAATGCCGAGGTCGAGGACAACATGTATGCCTCGCGCCTGGAGCAGATTGACGGGCAGCTCGAGGAGGTCGCGGCCTCGCTCGAGAGCCGTCGCGACCGCGCCGAGGAGCTTGAGAGCGCCCTTGAGGAGTCGCGTCAGGCTCAGGTCGATGCGCGTGAGGCCACCGAGGCGGCACGCGCGGCCCTGAAGGACCTGCGTGCCCGCGAGAGTGAAGCGCGTAACAGGCTCTCCGAGGTGCGCTCGGAGCTTGCCAGCCAAAAGAAACTCGATGCCCGCATGGCCGACAGCTCGCCGCTCGTGAGCCGTCTGGTGGGCGCGCTCGGCGACGATGTCTTGGGTCGTCTGGGTGACGTGCTCGAGGCCCCGCGCGAGCTTGAGGGCCTGGTTGAGCAATTGCTCGCCGGCGATATCGATGCGCTGCTGTTTGACGATACGTCCTCGCTTGAGCGTGCCGGTCGTGCCGCTCTGGACCAGAAGAAGGCCTCGGGCGAGGCGCTGCTGGTGGCGCGCGGCGTGAGCGGCTCTGCTGCCGCCGAGGGCGCTGCCGGTACTCGCCTGGTTGATCGTCTGTCCGTGCGGGCAGGCTACGGACCCGTCGTCGAGGCGCTGCTCGGCGGCTATTACGTGGTCGATGACTTGGCTGCCGCGCTGGCTGCGCCTGTCGTTGACGGTGTGACCTATGTGACTCCCGATGGCGCCCGCGTAAGCTGTGGCGGCCTGGTGCGTGTGGGCCTCGATGCCGGCGAGGCGTCGGGTGCTCTGGAGCGTAAGCGTCGCATTCGCGAGCTGGAGGGGCTTGAGCCCGATCTGGCTGCCGTGTTTGAGCATGTGTCGGATCAGGTCGTCGAGGCCAATGCGGCCGTTGAGGAAGCGCGTGCCGCTGAGGGCGATGCCGCCGGCGAGATCGCCCGTCTTGAAGGCGAGCGACGCTCGCTGCTCTCCGAGATTGGCCGCTTGGAGCAAAGCGCCAACAATGCCGAGGTCGAGCGCGTGCGCATCTCCAAGCGCCGCGAGCAGGCCTCCGAGGCCGTTCGCGCTTCGCGCCCGCGCGTGGACGAGCTCACCCGTTCGCGTGACGAGGCTCGCGCGCAGGCAAGCGATCTGGGCTTGCAGATTGCCGAGGCCAACGACGAACTCGACCGCGTTCGCCGTGACGATTCCGAGGCTGCCGGCAAGCTCGCCGACGCCAAGGTTCGCCTAGCCCAGACGAGTGAACGCCTGCGTTCGCTGAAGGGCCGCGTGCCCGACCTGGAGCATCGTCTTGAGGGCATCGACCGTCGTATCCGCGGAACACGCCAGGCTTCGCGCTCGCTCGAGCTGCTGCGCCTGCGCGTCGACCCCATGCACGAACGCTATTCTGCCCTGTTGGAACGCGCGTCGGATTGGGCAGCGCGTCTGCGTGACCAGGCCTCTCTGGAGGAGGCGGACTCCGCTTCACTCAAGAAGACCATCGAGGATGCCAAGGCAGAGGTTGCCCGCGCTAAGGAGCGAGTCGATACCGCCTCCGCCACGCAAAACGAGTTCAAGGTCGCGCGTGGCAAGCTCGAGGTGCAGGTAGAGGCCGCCATCAAGGCCATTACCGCCGATGGCACGACGGTGCTCGAGGAAGCGCTCATGCTTCCGGCGCCCACGGACCGCGATGCCGCCGAGCGCGAACTCAACCAGCTTGTGCGCCAGATCAACAACCTTGGTCCCGTTAACCAAGTTGCCATGGAGGAGTACGAGCAGCTCAAGCGCCGCGCCGACTACATCGAGGAGCAGCTGGCTGATCTGGAGAGCGCGCGCAAGGCGCTCACCAAGATCACGGTGGCCATTGATCGCAAGATGCGCAAGGCGTTCCTGGTGACGTTTGAGAAGGTCGACGCGAACTTCCGCGAGATTTTCGCTATGCTCTTCCCGGGCGGTCAGGCTCATCTGGAGATGACCGATCCCGAGCATCCTGCCGAGACGGGTATCGAGGTCGTGGCGCAGCCGCGCGGCAAGCGCATCACCAAGATGATGCTCATGTCGGGCGGCGAGAAGAGTCTGACGGCGCTCGCCCTGCTCTTTGCCGTGTATCGCACGCGCACGGTGCCGTTCTATGTGCTGGACGAGGTCGAGGCGGCGCTCGATGACGCCAACCTGTCCAAGCTCATCGGCGCGCTCGATGTGTTGCGTTCCGATACGCAGCTCTTGGTTATCTCGCATCAGCGCCGTACTATGGAGGACGCTGACGTCCTCTATGGCGTCTCGATGCAAGCCGACGGCGTCAGTCGCGTCGTCTCGCAAAAACTCGATCGCGAAACCGGAAAGGTCGTGAATGCATAATGGGATTCTTCGATGCTCTCTCGCGCGGACTTGAGCGCAGCCGCGAGGCTCTCAACGAGGTCTTCTACTTTGGCGGCGAGGTCGACGAGGATTTTTGGGAGGACCTGGAGGACACCCTCGTTATGGGTGACATGGGTGCCGAGGTCGCTATCGAGGTCTCCGATGACCTGCGCGATGCCGCGGCCAAGAAGAACCTCAAGACCGCCCCACAACTCCGTCGCGCCCTGGCCGAGCAGCTTGAGCAGCACTTTGTGCCCATCGAGCGCGATCCGTTCTCCGATACGCCGAGCTGCGTGCTGTTTGTGGGCATTAACGGTGCCGGCAAGACCACTACGGTCGGTAAGATCGCGAGCGCCATGGCCGCCCGCGGCAAGAATGTCGTGATCGGTTCGGCCGATACCTTCCGCGCTGCCGCTATCGAGCAGCTCGATGTGTGGGGCCAGCGCGCTGGCGTCCCTGTCATCAAGCGCGACCGCGGCTCCGACCCGGCAAGTGTTTGCTACGACGTGCTCGACGAAGCCGACAAGCGCGGCAGCGACCTGGTGCTTATCGACACTGCCGGTCGTCTGCACACGAGCCCCGAGCTCATGCGCGAGCTTGCCAAGGTGGTTAACGTGACGCGTAAGCGCGCCGCCAATATGGCCGCCGGCCCCATGTCCGTCTCAGTCGTGCTCGTGATCGATGCCGCCACCGGCCAGAACGGTCTGAACCAGGCGCTCGAGTTTAACGAGGCACTGGGCCTGGACGGTATTATCATGACGAAGCTCGACGGCACGGCTAAGGGCGGCATCGCCATGGCCGTGGCCGAGAAGCTCAAGCTCCCGATCCTGCGCGTGGGCGTGGGCGAGCAGGTCGATGACCTGCAGGAGTTCAATGCCAAAGATTTCTGCCGCGCCCTGGTGGGCGAGTCCAATTAAGGAGTGACTAGTGTTTGATTCCCTGAGCGATCGCCTCAACGACACATTTGACCGCCTGCGCGGCAAGGGCAAGCTGACCGAGGCCGATATCACCTCGGCCATGCGCGACATTCGCATGGCGCTGCTCGAGGCCGACGTCAACTTCAAGGTCGTCAAGGAGTTCGTCGCCAAGACCAAGGAGCGCTGCATGACCGCCGAGGTCATGGAGTCGCTGTCGCCGGCGCAAAACGTCGTCAAGATCGTGCTCGACGAGCTCACCGAGATGCTCGGCTCCACCGAGAGCAAGCTCGTCTTTAGTAACCGCATTCCCAATGTCATCATGCTCGTGGGCCTGCAGGGCTCCGGTAAGACCACGGCGGCCGTAAAGCTGGCTTACCTGCTCAAGAAGCAGGGCCGCTCGCCGCTGCTCGCCGCGTGCGACGTCTATCGTCCCGCCGCTGCCGACCAGCTGGCCACGCTCGGTGGCGAGATCGGCGTGCCGGTCTTCCGTGGCGATGGCGAGCACCCGGTTGACATCGCCAAGGGCGCCATCCAGGAGGCCGTTGACCACCTGCGTGACGTGGTCATCGTCGATACCGCCGGTCGTTTGCAGATCGACGAGCAGATGATGCAGGAGGCCGTGGACATCAAGAAGGCCGTCAAGCCCGATCAGGTGCTGATGGTCGTCGATGCCATGACCGGCCAGGATATCGTCAACGTCGTCTCGACCTTTGCCGAGCGTACCGACTTTGACGGCGTGATCATCTCCAAGCTCGACGGCGATGCCCGTGGTGGTGGCGCGCTTTCGGTGCGCCAGGTGACCGGCAAGCCCATCAAGTTCGTGAGCATGGGCGAGAAACCCGATTCGCTTGAGCCGTTCTATCCCGATCGTATGGCCAAGCGAATCTTGGGCATGGGCGATGTTGTCGGCATCATCGAGAAGGCCCAGGAGGCGGCCGACGCAGAGCAGCTCGAGGCCGCCGAGCGCATGCTGCGCGAGGGCTTTACCATGAACGACATGCTCGACCAGATGAAAGCCGTCAAGAAGATGGGCGGCATGAAGGGCATCTTGGGCATGCTTCCCGGTGGCCAGCGCGCGCTCAACCAGATGGGCGGCAACCTGGACGAGGGCATCTTCGACAAGAACGAGGCCATCATCATGTCGATGACCAAGGAGGAGCGTCTGCGTCCCTCCATCATCAACGGCCAGCGCCGCGCCCGCATTGCCAAGGGCGCCGGCGTGACTCCCACAGAGGTCAATAGCCTTATGAAGCAGTGGGGCGAGATGAACAAGATGATGGGCCGCATGCGCTCGATGGCCAATCAGGCGCAGGCCGGCGGCAAGAAGGGCAAGAAGGGTAAGAAGGGCAAAAAGATGCGCATGCCCAATATTCCCGGTCTGGATGCCATGGGCCTGGGCGGCATGGGCGGACTTGGGACGGGCGGTCCTAATTCCGATATGGACCTGCTGCGCCAGATGGAAGCGCAGATGCGCAACAAGAAGTAACGACTAGTTGAGTCGTGTATGGCGAAGGCCGCCTGGATGGTATTCCAGGCGGCCTTCGTCGTTTGTTCGCAGGTTGTTGCACGCTCGGAAGCGTCCTGACGTGCAGGTTTGCCGCTAGTGGCAGCTGCAGCCCTCGTGGCCCTCGTTCTCGTGATGGCCGTAGCAACCGCAGGATCCGCCGTGCTCATGGATGTGCTCGTGGTCGTGGCCATGGCAATCGCAGGTGGCCTCGCCGGTCTGCGCGAGCGTGCCGGCAATGAGGGCCTCGACGCAGGCATCGCAGCTGCCCTGGGCGCCCGCATAGACCGTGATGCCGGCTTGGGCAAGCGCGTTGATAGCGCCGCCGCCGATACCGCCGCAAATGAGCGTGTCAACGCCACCTTTGGCAAGCAGGCCCGCCAAGGCGCCGTGGCCGGTGCCGCCGGTGCCTACGACCTGCTCGTTGAGCACCTTGCCATCCTGGATGTCGTAGATCTTGAACTGCTCGCTGCGGCCAAAGTGCATAAAGATGTTGCCGTTGTCGTACGTCGTTGCCACCCTCATGGTGTCGACCTCCTTTGCTGGCCATGCGGCCGTTGTCGTGGTGATGGGGGAGTATGCGATATTGCCGCCCTCGATAACGAGCGCCCGTCCGTTGACCAGCGCATCGGCCACCTTGCGATGCGCGCGGCTGCAGATTGCCGTCACCGTGGCGCGGGCAATGCCCATGTGCTGGGCGACTGCCTCTTGGTTAAGGCCTTCCAAGTCGCACAGGCGCAGCACCTCGAGCTCGTCGACTGTCATATCGATGGCATCGCCGCTCGCCAGGCCATCGGGGGTAAAACCGCGATATTCGGGGATGATCCCGACGCGGCGCAGTTTCTCGCGTCTTCCTGCCATGCGCACTCCTTATCTGACATATGTCAACAATAGAATAGCGAACGTGCAGATTTGCGCAATGAATTTCTGGCATATGTCAGAAAATGAGGGCTTATGTTTGGGCTGTGGGGCCGCGTGCGCCTGGGCTACAATGAATCTCGCTTGTAGGCGACTGACAGGAGGGTCAATGAGCAAAGCTGATCAACAGTTTGTAACCATGTGCCGCGATATCTTGGACCATGGCACCACCACCGAGGGCCAAAAGGTCCGCCCGGTGTGGGAGGACGGCACCCCTGCCTATACCATTAAAAACTTTGGTGTCACGGCGCGCTATGATCTGCGCGAGGAGTTCCCCGCGCTCACCCTGCGTCGTACGGCGCTTAAGTCTGCCATGGACGAGATTCTGTGGATCTATCAAAAGAAGTCCAATAACGTGCATGACCTCAACAGCCATATCTGGGATGAGTGGGCCGATGAGACCGGTTCCATCGGTAAAGCCTACGGCTATCAGATTGGTCAGAAGAGCCATTACGCCGAGGGCGACTTCGACCAGATTGACCGTGTACTGTACGACCTTAAGCACACGCCGTATAGTCGCCGCATTATGACCAATACGTACGTGTTTAGCGATCTGTCCGAGATGCACCTTTATCCATGCGCCTATAGCGTGACCTATAACGTGACACAGCGTCCTCAGGACGACAAGCCGACGCTCAACATGATTCTCAACCAGCGCAGCCAGGACATTTTGGCCGCGAACAACTGGAACGTGTGCCAGTACGCCATTTTGCTGATGATGGTCGCGCAGTCGGTCGATATGATTCCCGGTGAGCTGCTGCACGTGATCGCCGACGCCCATATCTATGATCGTCATGTCGATATCGTCCGCGAGCTTATCGAGCGTCCGCAGTTTGCGGCACCCAAGGTAACGCTCAACCCCGATGTGCATGACTTCTATGCGTTTACGACCGATGACCTGATCGTCGAGGGCTATGAGCACGGCCCGCAGGTCAAGAACATTCCCATTGCGGTGTAGGTGGTGCTCATGACGTGTAAGCTATCTGCTATCGTCGCCGTGTGTGACGATTGGGGCATTGGGTGCGAGGGCGACATGGTGGTGTCCAATCGCGCCGATATGCGGCATTTTGTGGCCTGCACCAAGGGCTGCCCGGTTATCATGGGACGCAAGACGCTGCTGAGTTTTCCCGGCGGGCGTCCTCTCAAGAACCGCCGCAATATCGTGCTTACGCGCGATATGGGCTTTACCCACGAGGGCGTCGACGTGGTGCATAGCGTTGACGAAGCGCTCTCTGCGGTTGCCGATGAGCTCGTTGCCTGGGTGATCGGTGGCGGCGATGTCTATCGGCAGTTTTTGCCGTACTGCGTGGAGGCCGAGGTCACTCATAACCACTGCGTCCATCCCGTGGACACGTACTTTCCCGACTTGGACGCCGATCCCGCGTGGGAGATTGCGCAGCGTAGCGGGGTCGCGACGATTGCCGCCGGTGAGGGTGACGAGGGCGTCGATTATGAGTTCGTGACGTATCGTCGCATCGAGGCGTAAATCGTCTGGCGTGAACGGTATCATCGGGTTGATTGAATGCATGGGGCGGCGCTTAGCGTCGCCTCGTTTGGTATAGATGTGCTGTAAAGAAGGGTGCGGGCTGGCTGCTATGACTGATGCCGTTGAGGTTCTGCGAATTGATTCGCTCGAGGACGAGCGGCTCGATGCCTACGTGCGACTGACCGAGCGTGAGCTTCGCTGCGTGCTGGAGCCGCAAAAGGGCATCTTTATTGCGGAGAGCGCCAAGGTCATCGAGCGTGCCGTGCGCGCCGGATATGAGCCGGTGAGCTTTCTTCTGGGCGAGCGCTGGCTCGACCAGATGATGCCGCTGTTTGACCAGTTTGTCGTGCGCGAGGGAGCGGGTCCGGTTCCCGTGTTCGTGGCCTCCATGGAGCTCATGGAGCAGTTGACGGGCTTTAACGTGACGCGCGGCGCGCTGGCGGCGTTTCGTCGCCCGCGTCAGATTCCGGTTGATGAGTTCTTGGGCGGCGTCGTCGAGGCGGCGGGGGATCGTCCGGTGCGCGTGTGCGTGCTTGAGGGTATTGTCGATCACACCAATGTTGGCGCGATTTTCCGCTCGGCTGCCGCATTGAACGTTGACGGTATTTTGGTCAGCCCGACGTGCTGCGACCCGCTGTACCGTCGCTCGGCCCGCGTGAGCATGGGCACCGTGTTTCAGGTGCCGTGGACGCGCATTGGCAGCGAGGCTCGTGTGTGGCCGCATGATGGCCTGAGCGCGTTGCACGATGCCGGTTTTTCGTGTGCCGCTATGGCGTTGACGGACGATTCCGTATCGCTGGACGATCCCGTGCTGCAGGAGATTGACCGCTTGGCAATCTTTATGGGTACCGAGGGTGCCGGCTTGGGCGCCAAGACCATTGCCGGCTGTGACCACGCGGTGCGCATTCCGATGGCGCACGGGGTCGATTCGCTTAACGTGGCCGCGGCGAGCGCCGTCGCCTTTTGGCAGCTGTGCCCGCACGTGAGCAATGAGTATCACTACCAGCCGGGTTTGTATCACTAGGCAGTTTTCCGCACCGCGCTCTAATTCGGGGTGTTTCGGTCGCCGCCAGTCGGTGCTAAGCTAGTATTGGCTTTGGTCTTAAATTGCCGTTATGTTGTTTGACGTATGCTGGCGGGGAGGGCGTGTGGCTAAGAAATCTACGGCTATCGATGTAACGCAGGGTGTCATTTGGCAACAGCTGCTGTCGCTGTGCGTTCCCATCTTTTTTAGTTCGTTTTTTCAGCAGGCCTACACGCTTATCGGTACGTATATCGTTGGCCAGTTTGGCGGCAAGCTCGCGCTGGGTGGCATTCAAGCCACGATGGTGCTCACCGAGCTCTGCATTGGCTTTTGCGTTGGCGTCGGCGCCGGCTGCGCGGTCATTACCGGTCAGTATTTTGGCCAGCACGATGATGAGCGACTGAGTCGTTCGGTCCATACAGCCATGACGCTCGCGCTGGTGGGCGGTATCGCTTTCTCGATTCTTGGCATAGTGTTCGTTGAGCCCATGCTGGTGGTTATGAACACGCCGCATGAACTATTGGCCGAGGGTGTGGCCTATGCTCGCTGTTATTTTGCCGCGATGGTTGCGGCGCTGCTGCTGAATATGGGAACCGCACTGCTGCGTGCCGTGGGCGACACGCGCGGGCCCGCCGTGATCATTGCCTCTGGCTGCCTTGTTAACGTGGTGCTGGATATCATCTTTGTCGCTGTGTTGCATATGGAGGCGCTGGGCTGCGGCATCGCAGTGGCGCTGACCATTTGCTCCAATGCAACGATGATCGTGTTGCGCATGATGCGCGCTCCGGGTGCATGGCGTCTTTCGCTGTCTAAGCTCGGTATCGATCGCGGTATTTGCAAGAGTATGATCTCGTGTGGTCTGCCACTCGGTTTTCAATCGGCTGCCTATTCGATCTCGAACGTGCTGATCCAGGTGTCGGTTAATTCGTTTGGCGCCGATGTCACGACTGCTTGGGGTCTATCTGGGCGCCTGGATGGCATTATCTGGATGGTGACCGAGGCGCTCGGCGTATCGATCACTACGTTCTCGGCGCAGAACTTTGGCGCGCGCAACTACGAGCGCATGCGCAAGGGCTACCATACGTCGCTCGTGCTGTCGTTTATGCTCATTGGTGGCCTGTCTGCCGTGCTGCTGGTGTTCTCGGGTCCGTTGTCGCGTCTGTTTGTCGACGATGCTTCGATTTCGGCGTACACCACGACCATCCTCCATTTCATTGCGCCGTTCTATGCGATTTTCTCGATTATCGAGAACGCCTCGGGTTCCATCCGCGGCGCCGGCGTGAGTCTGCAGCCTATGATGCTCACCATCTTTGGCACCGTCGTACTCAGAGTGATTTGGGTGTTTGCGATCATGCCCTTCGATCCGTCGCTCGAGCATCTACTGCTGGTCTACCCCGTAACCTGGCTCATCACGGCCACGCTGTTCACCATCTACCACCACAGCGGCAACTGGCTAGGTCGCGCCACCGCCTAATGATCCCTTGGGGCGGAGGAAAACGGATCATTGCTCTCCGTCGTGATGTCGATGATCCGTTTTCCTCCGTCCCCTTCGGTTTCATTAGTATTTAATGCCTTGGCGGGCCAGGAGGCCTTCGTCGAAGTAGTGTTGACGGGGCGCATTTCTGTGACCAGGTCGGCGAGGTCCGCGAGGGGCAGCAGGCCGCGGCAGGTCAGTATGAGCTCTGTGGTGTCGGGTTTCATCGCGATTAGTTCCTCGACATCCTCTCGCGCCACAAAGCCGCGGCGCATGGCCTCGCCGAGTTCGTCCAAAATCAGAACGTCGACCTGTGAGATCTGCTCGCGTGCGAGCTCCATGATCTGTGCGGCGCAAGCCTCGGGCGTGTCGCGGTCGGCCTGTGCAATTCGTAACCCTAGGCGTGGTGCCGCATCATGCTCGGCGCAGTGCAGCTTCTTGGCAATCTGCAGCATGAGTACGTCGAGCCCATAACCTGTGGCGCGCATCGCCAATCCCAGCGCAGCCGTGGTTTTGCCCTTGCCATCGCCCGTATAGATCTGAACCTTGCCGACTTCGAGTGATGCCATCTCTATCCTTTCGTGCCCGGCGTCGGTTTATCGCCGGCCGGGTTGGGTATTCTAGTTAGCATTATCAACCCCAGTAGATGGAGTTCAAGCAGATGGAGATGGATGACAACAAGCGTAGACGGAATATGATCCTCTACGTGCTCATCGCCTTCGTCGTCTACCTCGTGCTCTCGACCGTTCTGTTCCCTAACATCGGTCACACGCAGCAGATTACGAAGACCGATTACTCGACGTTTGTCAAAGCGCTCGATAAGAAGAGTGTCGACAAGGTCGAGTACAACACGGACGATTACTCGATTTATTACACCAAGAAGGGCGAGGACGAGAACATCGCCTATAAGACGACCGGTGTGCCGAACGATGCGGGCTTTACCGATCGCGTGCTTGAGTCTGGCGCTTCGCTGGAGTCGGTCGTTCCCGATAAAAACTCGGGTTTGATGACCTACTACCTGCTCACGCTCATTCTTCCCATGGCGATTTTCTTCCTCATCGGTTGGTGGCTCAACCGCCGCATGAAGAAGGCTATGGGCGATGACGGCCCGTCGATGAACTTTGGCGGCGGCGGTTTTGGCGGCGGCGGACTGGGTAAGTCCGGCGCGCGCGTGATCGCCTCCAAGGACGTGGGCGTGACCTTTAAGGACGTCGCCGGCCAGGAAGAGGCCAAGGAGTCCCTCAAGGAGGTCGTCGACTTTCTGGAGAAGCCGCAGCGCTACGAGGAGATTGGCGCCAAGCTGCCGCGCGGTGCTCTCCTTGTTGGCCCTCCGGGTACCGGTAAGACCCTGCTAGCCAAGGCTGTTGCCGGTGAGGCTGGTGTTCCGTTCTTTAGCATTTCGGGTTCTGAGTTCGTCGAGATGTTCGTCGGCCGTGGCGCCGCCAAGGTGCGTGACCTTTTTAAGCAGGCCAAGGAAAAGGCCCCGTGCATCGTCTTTATCGACGAGATCGATACCATCGGTAAGAAGCGCGATGGCGGCGGTTTTAGCGGCAACGACGAGCGTGAGCAGACGCTCAATCAGTTGCTGACCGAGATGGATGGCTTCGATAACCACAAGGGTATCGTTGTCCTTGCCGCAACCAATCGCCCCGACAGTCTCGATCCGGCGCTGCTGCGCCCCGGTCGTTTTGACCGCCGCATCCCCGTCGAGTTGCCCGATCTGACCGGCCGTAAGAACATCCTTGAGCTTCACGCCAAGAGTGTGAAGACCGAGCCGCCGATTGACCTGACCGCGATTGCCCGCGCCACGCCCGGTGCCTCGGGCGCCGACCTGGCCAATATCATCAACGAGGGCGCCCTGCGCGCCGTTCGCGAGGGTCGCAAGCGTGCAACCCAGGACGACTTCGAGGAGTCGGTGGAGGTCGTCATTGCCGGCCAACAGCGTAAGTCCACGGTGCTTTCCGACCACGAGAAGCAGGTCGTTTCCTACCATGAGATCGGCCATGCCATTGTTGCCGCTCGCCAGAAGGGCTCTGCGCCTGTCACGAAGATCACCATCGTGCCACGCACGAGCGGTGCTCTGGGCTACACCATGCAGGTCGAGGAGGATGAGCGCTTCCTGACCACACGCCAGGAGGTCCTGGACAAGCTCGCCGTCTACTGCGGTGGCCGTGCGGCCGAGGAGCTCATCTTTGGTGAGATGACGACTGGCGCCGCCAACGATATCGAGCAGGCCACCAAGCTCGCCCGCAACATGGTGACGCGCTTTGGTATGTCCGACGAGTTTGGCATGATGGCGCTCGGTACCGTCCAGAATGCGTACCTCAACCAGGATACGTCGCTCACCTGCGCCCCCGGTACGGCCGAGCGCGTGGACGCGATTGTCGCCAAGCTGATCGAGGATGCGCACGACCGCGCCCTGCAGATCCTGAAGGAGAACAAGTTCAAGCTCCACGAGCTGGCTCGTTATCTGTACAAGAAGGAGACGATCACGGGCGAGGAGTTCATGAATCTCCTCACGCGCGAGAATCCGCTGATGCCAAAGCAGCAGTAATACTGGTTGCGCAGTGTCAATCGCCCCATTTGAGTGTTTATCTCAAATGGGGCGATTTGCGTGGGGAGAGTTGTATATGAAGATCGTGGTAAGTGCCTGCTTGATGGGCGAGAGCTGCAAGTATAACGGGCTCGACAACTACCACCGCGCGTTGGTCGAGGCCTGCGAACGTACGGGGACCGAGGTCCTCTTGGTGTGCCCTGAGGTCTTTGGCGGCCTGCCCACACCGCGCAAGCCGTCCGAGATCGTGGACGGCGAGGTCCGTACCTGCGAGGGCATCTCGGTCGATCGCGAGTTTCGCCTAGGCGCTCAACGTGCGCTCGATATGTGCGAGCAAGCGGGCGGTCCGGAAGAGATCGCCGCGTGCATCCTGCAGGACCGCAGCCCCTCGTGTGGCGTAGGTCGCATCTACGACGGAACGTTCAGCGGTACGCTCACCGTGGGCAACGGTGTTTTCGTCGACCTGCTCCTGCGCCACGGCTACCGTGTGATCCCGGCAAGCGAGTTTGATCCCAGCATGTTGGAACATTGCCCACAGCACTCGAACCCAACACTTTTTCACGGGTGACCGTTTTGGCATCATCCGTGAATTTGATATTGAGTACGACCCGGTCATCAAAGACGTCGACCGAGTTGACAGGCGCCGTACCCAGGTAGCCCCTCCCCGCGGCCCTCGCGCAGGAACGCGTACACGGCCCTCCCGTCTCTTGCGCCCCTCCCGGAACCGTCCACATCAGTGTAGCCAATCCAGTCCGCCAAGGGCTGCGGCCCGGACAACGCGGCGATGGAGGGCTTCTTCGGCCTGCTCAAGAAGGAGTTCTGGCACGGCAGGGACTGGTCGGACTGGACCCCCGCCCGCTTCATCGAGGAGCTCGGGGGCTGGATCGGCCGATACAATACGGAGAGGCGCAGCGATGCGCTCGGTGGCCGCACGCCGGCCGAGTTCCGCTCCGCGCTGGGAAGGGCCGCGTAACGGTCCAAGAAATCGTCCGCTGTCCCCATTCTTGCCCCTTTGGGACGGCTTCTTGTTGGGGCGTGCCTGCCCCAAACCCTGCTAGGAACGAGTGCAGCAAACTGGAATTTTAAATTAGTCTTTGCCAATAACCTTTGAACCTTCACCATCAATTACAATTCCCTGACGATTGTTAATTGGGCATAGATTCAAATCCGAAAACTCAGTCATTATTTTCTCGGTAACTTTCTTAAATGGTGCTGTAAGAAAATGCGGAAGAACATAGAAATCAATCAAATTAAGCCCTGCATCATCTTCTTGTGTGTAGTCCTCCGGCTTTTCATCCATTTGCTCGATATATTGGATGCTTGGAGCGCATACAATCGCACCTGCCGATTCACCAATCATCAGTTTTCCGTTTGCCAATTCTTTCTTCAACAGCTCATCCGTTCCCGTTTTACGGAGCTGGTCTATAAGGAAAAAAGAATTTCCGCCGGTAAAATAGATCACATCCGCATCTTCAAAAAGAGCCTTTATCGTTGAATAAGCCTCCGTTGAAATATCAATTTCAGTTACGATTGCTCCCAACTTTTTGAATAATTTTCGAGCCGAGCCGACATAACCGGTGTAGCCTTCACGCAGCGAGGCTGTTGGGATAAATGCGACTTTCTTATTATCAATTTCTTCCTTTATCAGACTTCCTACACTTGAAAAGTGCGAACATAAAAACAGTTTCATCAGTATTCTCCTTTATATATAAATTCTTATTTGTTGAACTAAGCCGTGTATACCATACGCTCCGATGAAAGAACGCCCCGATATAGTGAAATTTTGCCGTTTTCCTGCGTACGTGCGTACACACTCCACAGGAATTCTAAGGCGCCTGCCCCCTTAGCACACGGACTTTGGAACAAAGTCTAGTGTGTTACGCCTTGCCAGAGGTGTACGGGCTCCCGGTACGCACGTACGCAGCAATTGCCATCAATGCGCCATATAAGTGGCGATCAAGTTCGTATAAAGCGACCTTGGTTCCGCAAAACAAAAGGCAGGATGCCATCACCACGATGATACCCTGCCTTTGTTCGTTCCTGTTTACCGTTCCGAGTAGTCCTTCCGCAGAATTTCCGATAAAAAATCGTACCCGAACCCTTTCTCGTAAAGAACCGGGTTCGAGTACGAACTGAATGGTGGAGCAATAAAAAACCACCACAAGGGCACTGCTCCCTTGTGGTGGTTTTGGGCTAGGCCTATAGCGTGTGGCCGTAGGCGTTGGCGGCCTTGATGGCGGCGGCGAACTTTTCGTCGGTGAAGGGCTCGGGGTTGCCCTGCTTCCACTCGTTGGTGGCGTGCGCGTACTCGCACAGGGCCGGGATATCGGACTCGGAAAGCCCGACCTGCTCAAGCGTCACGGGCAGGCCCATCTGTTTGTTAAAGGCCGCGTAGCGCTCAAGGTTCTCGGTATCGCCCGTATAGGCGAACAGCACGAGCACGCCCAGGCTCACGACCTCGCCGTGCAGGTAGGTGACCTCGCGCGGAATGCTGCATGTGGCGTTGTAGAATGCGTGCGCCACGCTCGAGTTGTAGTAGTAATCGTTCTGGTTCGTCAGGTTCGAGACATAGCCCGTATTGACCACGATATCGAGTGCGATTTGCTTGACGGCCTCGCTCGACAGGTCCTGGCGCACGTCCTCAAGACCCTGGACGCCATAGGTAAACAGCGGCTCGGAGCAGGTGTGGGCAAGCGCCAGGCCAAGACCGGCGGTGTGCTCCAAATTACCGGCGCTCGTTGCGTACTCGACCTCGGGCTGCTTGGACAGGGCATCGCCCACGCCGGCCCAGAAGTACTCCGCCGGAGCCTCGGCGATGATCTTGGGGTTGATGAAGATGTGCGCCGGTCGGTTGGGGTACGAATAGCCCTCGAGCGAGCCGTCGTCGTTGTACACGACGGCAATGGCGGTCGCGGCGGAGCAGTTGGAACAGATCGTCGGGACAGTGAAGACGATCTTCTTGAGCTCGATGGCCGCCGTCTTGACGGTGTCGAGCGCCTTTCCGCCGCCGCAGGCGATAAGAACATCAGCCTCCTGGCAGGCAGGGGAGTTCACGACCTTGGCGATATTGGCACGCGTACTGTTGGTGCCGTAGACGCGCGTCTCGAGAATTTCGACGTCGGTACCCGCCAGCGCAGCTCCGATACCGGGAAGTGCTGCGGCCAGTGCCCGCTTGCCACCGATGATCGCGACCTTCTTCGCGCCGTACTCGGCCAGCGCGCCGGGCAGCTCGTCAAAGCAATCCTCGCCAACGGTGTAGTCGCTCATTCCAATCGTGCGCATAGCAACCTTCTTTCGTTCGATAAAGTGCTTTCAGGTATTTTGCTCCAAGAGAAGGTCCACAGCCGCGAGAAATTTCGAACGTATAAAACCAGTGTTGAGGGTTTTTCGCCGGCGCTGAACGTGCTAGCATACTCCGCATAAGCGTTGATGGGGACGAGTAGTCGGCCGTCCGCATGCTACAGAGAGCGGGGAGCGCTGAGAACCCGTGCATGCGACCGATGAAAATCACCCCGGAGCTGCGGTCCCAACGGACGTGCCGCGCAGGTTCGTCTTAGTAGACATCGCCGAGATGGTCGTCGATACAGACCAGCCGAGTAACGGATGCGAGCGCGCGGCGACGCGAGCGAGGGCATCTAAGCTGGGTGGTTAAGCGAAGAGCTATTACGGACAGACTGTCCGTTTTGTGGCGCTTCGTCCCAGCTTGTAGGGACGGGCGCTTTTTTGGTGCCCAGAGGGCGTGCGCGCCCATGACAAGAAAGGGGTACCGTGGCAAACGAGTACAAGCAGACGATGAATCTGCCCAAAACCGGATTTCCCATGCGTGCCGGTCTTTCCAAGTCCGAGCCAAAGCGACTCAAGGACTGGCAGGACAACAAGGTCTACGAGCAAGTTCTAAAGAAGAACGAGGGTCACAAAAAGTTCGTGCTGCACGACGGCCCTCCGTACGCCAACGGCCCGATCCACATCGGCCACGCCATGAACAAGATCTCCAAGGACATGATCAACCGTTACTGGATGATGCAGGGCTATGAGGTTCCCTATGTCCGCGGTTGGGACTGCCACGGTCAGCCGATCGAGCATAAGGTCGAGGAGAAGCTCGGCACCGAGAAGTTCAACCAGACCTCCACGGCTAAGATCCGCGAGCTTTGCAACAAGTTCGCTGTCGAGAACATCGAGCTCCAGAAGGCTGGCTTCCGTCGCCTTGGCGTGCTTGGCGACTGGGACAACCCGTATCTGACGCTCTATCACCAGCATGACGCCGCCGACATTGAGGTCTTCAAGGCCATGTTCGACAAGGGCATGATCTATCGCGGCCACAAGCCCGTCCACTGGTGCAAGCACTGCCATACCGCGCTGGCCGAGGCTGAGATCGAGTACTCCGACGAGACGAGCCCGTCCATCTTCGTGCGCTTTGAGATGACCTCCAAGCCCGCCGGTCTCGAGAACTTCGACGGCCCGGTCGACTTTATCATCTGGACGACCACGCCGTGGACCATCCCCTCCGACCAGGCAGTTTCCCTCAAGCCCGGCGCCGTCTACGTCGCCGTTGAGCACGATGGTCGTGCCGAGGTCATGCTCGAGGACCTGGCTCCCAAGTGCTGCGAGGAGTTTGGCTGGGAGTACACCCCGGTCATGGTCGACGGCGAGCCCTATGTGGTTCCCGCCGAGACGTTCCACCACATCCACTACAAGCAGCCGATCTTTGACGGTGTTGAGGGCGTGGCGCTCCTGGCCGACTACGTCGGTGTCGATGACGGTACCGGTATCGTCCACAACTCGCCCGGCCACGGCGTCGACGACTACTTCGCCTGCCTCAAGGAAGGCATCACCGACATCTGCATGCCGGTCGATGACGACGGCAAGTTCTACACCGGCGAGGAGTTTGGCACCGGTGGTCCCTTCAGCGGTATGGATACCGATGAGGCCAACCCGCATATCATCGAGTTCCTGCGCGAGCGCGGCACCCTGGTTCTCGAGAAGAAGATCACGCACAGCTATCCGCACTGCTGGCGCTGCAAGCACCCGGTGCTCTTCCGTGCTACCGACCAGTGGTTCGTCTCGATGGACAAGACCGGTCTGCGCGAGCAGGCTGGCAAAG
>SKEY01001683.1_pt1 | contig 27161 bp, 21 predicted proteins | sample 4843871 | NCBI WGS metagenome assembly SKEY01 (sample SAMN11008797, study PRJNA524170) | human gut metagenome | biome: Human fecal sample; material: Feces; isolation source: fecal sample from pouch patient p36 | host: Homo sapiens | place: Israel: Tel-Aviv | collected 2016-12-04 | reverse complement strand
CTCACACTCCTGTTATACTATATTCTTATACCTCTATAAAAAGAATGAAATACAGGGAAGTGAGCGGGAAAAAGGTGATATAATGGTGTCGTTAAGGAGGTCTTGCATTATGAATGTTATGTGTATATTAACGGATGGATTTGAAGAGCTGGAGGCTGTCGGTACGATTGCACTGCTTCGAAGAGCAGGTATCAGGATTGATGTCTATGCGATTGATCATACAGCAGCAACCGGACGCTTTGATATTACCATCAGCAATCTGGCAGATGTTAAGGATGTGAATACGGCAGACTATGATATGCTGTTTCTGCCGGGCGGTCCGCATTATCAGAAGCTGGAAGCCGATGAACGTGTGCTTTCCATTTTAAAGGATTTTATGAATCAGGGAAAGCTGGTGAGTGCAATCTGCGCAGCACCGACCATTCTAGGAAGACAGGGCTATCTCAAGGGTAGAAAGTACACCTGCTTTACAAGTATGAATGAGGATTTCGGCGGAACGTATGTGGATCAGTATGCGGTAATTGATGGAACAATCATCACCGGAAGAAGTGCAGCCGCTGTGATTGATTTCGCCTTCGCCATCATTGAAAAGCTGGAGGGAAGGAAAAAGGCAGAGGAAGTGAAGGCATCGATTTATTATTAACATATTACGGATTAAAAAAGCTTGTACCTGCGCAAAGCTGCAAAAAATAGGCGATTTCTTGTTTCGTCTATTTTTTTATTACATAGATATGCATACGAAGGGATGATACGCTACTCTTTTTATATACTACCTTAATGCGTGTCTGTATAACTACCAATCAAATTACTGTAGCAGTTCAAGGCTTACACAAAGCAGGCTGCTGCTTCATCGCAATGTACTTCACCATGAGCTGACACGGATTCCATTCATCCCACAATGGCAGCACCTCCAGCGGACAGAACCCCATTCTTTCATAAAAGGCATAGGTTTTCAAATAATCGGGATCCTGTACCTTAGGAGATAATGTTTTCACCTGCAGATACTGCATTGCCGCTTTTTCTGCCTCCTGTTCTGCCATCCGCATCAGCCTCGTACCGATTCCCATACGATGCAGCTGCGGAAGAATGCCCATAACATAAACCTCCATCGCCTTTGGACTGGTCTTTTTCAGTGACAGAAAGCCAACCATGTAATTCTTGAAATAGCAGCCGACGGTTTTCATCTCCCTGCTTTTCTGTACATAATCCTCCAAAGCATCCGGAAGTCCAAACCATTCCGGAAGCTGCTTTAATACTGCACGCGAGTCGTCGGGATTACAGCCGTCAAAAATCTCATATCGAAGACAGCTTTTTATAGCCATATGAAAAAGGAGTGGCTGAATTGCCGGATATGTCAGGGCCTCTGGGAGCGCAGTCATGCACCTTACCTCCGCAATTTCACTCTGCGGCAGCTCTTTGAAGGAGGAAGCCTCTGCCTGATACAGCATGCCGAAGCTTTCCTCACCTGTTTCATTCACCCGTGTTTTGCCTTCAACCGAATACACACAGATACGCTTCATACGGGCATCTGCGATTCCCGTTTCCTCAAGCAGCTCTCTTTGGGCACAGGCATCAATGCTTTCGCCCGCTTCCCGATGTCCCCCGGGCAGCTCCCATGTATCACGTTCCCTGTGGCGTACAAACAGCCATCCACTCCTGCACCACACAGCAATCACGGCAAACCTCAGCTTTTCATCCTGTACAGAATCATAAAATCGAACCTTCATATCCCATTCATCTCCTCATTTATCCCTATTGTACCATATTTCTTCCAAATTTCTGATTTTTCCTTCCCGCACACACTCCCACAATTCTATTTTTATGTTATAATAGCTAAGTTGAGAAAGAAGGTGTTTGTATGTCTCCTGAGCCCGAAAGTCCATATCGAAGTTGTATAAATCATAATACAGGAGGCGTATCTACATCCCTCCTGTAAGAAGGAGGTCTTTTTTATGTTGGAATTTTACAAGACATATGGAACTGTCACAAAAAAACTGGAACAGCCGGAACCAGGCTGCTGGATCAGCGCTGTTGCGCCTACACAGGAAGATATTGACTTCCTGACAAATAAAATCGGTGTGCTGCCGGAGTTTATCAAATCCTCACTGGATGAAGAGGAAAGCTCCCATATTGATTATGACGATGATGAAAACCAGACCCTGGTGATTGTCGATTATCCAAGTGCAGAGGAGGATGACAATCTGGATGAAAACACCCTGCTGTATACCACACTGCCATTGGGTGTTGTTATCATGAAGGGCTATGTGATTACGATTTCCCTGTATGAGAACCTGAGCATTGAGGATATGGCAAATGGCAGAATCAAGGGTATGAATACCGATATGAAAACCCGCTTTCTGTTATTACTGCTGCTTCGTATATCCCAGCGCTTCCTGATTTATCTACGCCAGATCGATCGGATTTCCTCCCGCACCGAACAGCGTCTGCACCAGTCTATGAAAAACAAGGAGCTGATTCAGATGCTGGGTCTGGAAAAGTCTCTGGTATATTTCAGCACCTCACTGAAAACCGATGAGGTTACCTTAAATAAAATCATGCGTGGAAAGCTGATTAAGCTGTATGAGGAGGATCAGGATATTCTGGAGGATGTACTGATTGAGATTCATCAGGCGATAGAGATGTGTAACATTTACTCCAACATCCTTTCCGGAACGATGGACGCCTTTGCTTCTGTTATTTCCAATAATCTGAATATCGTAATGAAAATACTGACCGTCATCACAATCGTCATGGCGATACCGAATATCATCTTTAGCTTCTATGGCATGAATGTCAGAGGATTGCCTTATCCTGAATGGTGGTTTCCGACAGCGGTCGCTGCTTTCTGCTGTATCATTGCAACTCTTATCTTTAAGAAAAAGGATATGTTTCACTAACAGAACATCACGTTCTGTTTTTTTGTATTTTCGCATCACCTACGTTATAATACCATTACCGTAACACAGAAGGAGGCCGATTATGAACAATCCCTGGAATGCTATCGATCTTCAGACATATGAAGCTCATATGCAGCTGGAAAGTGTACAGCAGCTGCAGACACTGGATGCCATTATGGAAGAACAATTCACCTTATGCAAAGCAAAGCAGGTGATGATTCTTGGCATCGCGGGAGGCAATGGTCTGCGCCATGTGAAGACACATCATTTTCAAGACGTTTACGGCATCGATATAAATCCTGCATATCTACGTGAATGTCAGCAGCGCTATCCTGAATTAACGCAGATCTTCAAACCCATAGAGGCTGATCTTCTGGAGGAACAGATTCAGCTTCCGACATGCGACCTGCTCATCGCAAATCTGTTGGTAGAGTATATCGGCATTGCAAGGTTTCAAAAATTGGCAAAGCAAAGCGGTGCTGAGGTTATCAGTGTCGTCATACAGCAGGATACCGATGAAGGCTTTGTATCCGACTCCCCGTATCTACATTCCTTTGCCATGTTAAACACCATTCATGAACAGCTGCAGGATGGAGAAATAACTCATGCGATGGAGAGCATCAGCTATTGTATGTCAAAGCGTACGGCATACCCGCTGCCAAATGGAAAAGCTCTGCTCAGACTGGATTATATGCATGTATCACCGATTAAGGAAGCTGTCACTGCCTATAAATGATACCTTCATGAGCTGTAAGGCGCTGTCTCTTGTCTCTGCAGCAATATATGAGGCTCAGTATTCCTCATTTTATCAAGTGATTTCACATATATAATAAAAAACTGCTACTCACATTAGGGTACAAGTATAAAAAGCGAAAACAGAAGAAGTGAACTTCTATGATTCAGGAGCTCACTTCTTTTTCAGCTTCATCCATACCCCTTTTTACAAATAAGAACCAGCATCCTCTGCAGACTTCTTTTATCTCATACGATATGCAGACAAAAACATGCGCCTATTCCTTCTCTTTCTTCCTTTTCACCGGAATCCATACCTCACTTCTATAATCAGCATCTCCACTATCCGCATCCAGTGCATACCACTCAATATTCATATTTGCCGCGATATCATATTCCTGGTTTTCCGGCAGCCATTCTGAGAAAATCTTTGTGTTTACGGCCTGCAAAGCACCGGGAAGCGGTCCAATACAGGTGAATTTTGCCCAGGTAAGCTCCGGTATCGTCAGGACATGCATATCCGCAGGTACCTCCTCACCCTGATACGTTCCAGCAATCATACAGTGGAAGCAGCCCTCTTCCTCTTCATCGTCGATACAGATACCAAATCGTCCGATATCCGGAATTAATTGCATGCAGGCTGATTCTTCATGACAATACTGCTCCTGAAATTCCTTCCAGAATTGCGGTATTTCCTGATACGCATGCTCATACTGCACTTCCTTCTTCAATCCGATAACCTGAAAACTGTCCATGTGCTCAATTACATAATCCATTTTTATTCCTCCTTGTATGGTAACCATGATATTCAGAGGCAAAAATGGACAGATATGCTCTGCTTGCACACGAATCCGATTCGGTGTAATTCCATGAAAGCGATAAAAAGCTTTGGTAAAGCTTTCCGGTGTCTGATATCCGTATTTGAAAGCCAGGTCAATGATTTTCGTCTCACTGGCAACCGCCTCCAGTGCAGCCAGATACAATCTGCGGTTACGGACATATTCCATAAGACTGTAGCCCGTCAGAATCGAAAATCCCTTTTGCAGATAGAATGGAGAAATATGCACCGCTTTCGCGATATCCTCAGGATGAATATCCTCAAGCAGATGCTGCTCCATATATCTGATCGTTTGCTGTAAACAAGCCATCCATTCCATGATTTTCACCTCCTATATACAGTATATCGTCTGTAATTCTTTCCATCTCGACTATCTCTGCTTTCCTTTGTCCGAATTGAAAAAAGCGATGCTTCCACCGCTTCCTATCATACCATATGATCTTTCCCGTCAATCACCTCATGTGCAGCAGCCTCCTGATTGGAAATATCCAGAATCTGTTCACTGTGGCGGCCATAGCGTCTGGCAACACCGCGGTAATACAAAATCGTATAGAAATTCGCAATCGCATCCAGAATCAGCAAAAAGCTGAATAGATTATGCAGTGTCTTTTCCTCAAAGGCTACCAGGATCAGCACCATTCCCATAAGCAGCGGAACAACGGCAAGTGCCAGGTGAAGCTTCCACTGCACATCCGCCAGACGAAACAGATTCATCGAATACTGCAGACGCAGTGTCGCATCCAAAACCACCAGACCGGAAATAACGATAGGATAATTGTCTACGATCAGATATGGCTTTGTGGCAACGATCAGCCCTGCTATGCAATATAATACACCAAAGGAAAAGCTGAATTCATTTGGCTTCATATACTCCTTTTTAAAGAAATAAACAAGAATCTGGAACAAGCCCACCAAAATGATCACAATGCCTGCAATCTGGAAGAAATTCAGGAATTTTTCCTTTTCAATCGTATAAGATAAGATGGAAAATATCATATAAAAAATGGAAAGAATCAAAAGCTTCCAGTTTTCAATTTTCAAATTCATACAACGGCCTCCTCATATAGCTGTACTTATCATATCATATTTTTCCAGTATTATCCGCAAGAACATGAATTTCATACCTTTCTAATCAACAAAGCTGCCTGTATGAGCCGATGAGGAAGGAAGGCTGTTTAACAGCTCGTCATGCCAGTCCCTATACGAAAGCTCATATCGTAATCCCTTACCAGATCCCCAGCACCTTCTGCATGAGCAGGGATACCACCGTGATACCGACCCAGCAGCAGAACCCCATAAAGATAGGCTTCCCACCGTTTTTTACCAGCTTTACGATATCGGTATGTAGGCCAACAGCTCCCATTGCCATAATGATAAAGAATTTGCTCAGCTCCTTTAAGGGAAGGAAGATATCTGCGGATATATGAAATACATTGGTAGAGATGGTCGTTATGATGGAAGCCATAAGGAAGTAGAGGATAAATACCGGAAATATCTGTTTCCATGCAAGCTTTTTCCCCTCCCGTTTCTCCTCCTGTTCCTCTTTTCGCATTCTTTGAACGCCCAGAAACAGGGTGATTGGAATAATCGCAAGGGTACGCGTCAGCTTGACCGTAACCGCCTTATCCAGCGTTGCTGATCCCAAATGAAACATGCTGTCCCAGGTTGCTGCAGTTGCTGTTACTGAGGAGGTGTCGTTTACCGCAGTTCCCGCAAACACACCGAAGCCCTCACTGCCATGAAAATGCAGAAGCGTCCCCAGCCAGGGAAACAGCATGGCAGCCAGAATATTAAATAGAAATATGACAGAAATCGCCTGAGCTACCTCTTCGTCATCTGCCGCAATGACCGGAGCAGTCGCTGCAATCGCAGAGCCTCCGCAAATGGAGGAGCCGACACCCACCAGTGTGGAAATGTTGGCCGGCATATGAAGTCCGCGTTTCAAAACAAACGCAATAACAAGAGATGTCGTAATTGTCGCCAGAATGATTGGAAGCGACTGCTGTCCTGTTTTGGCAATGACAGACAGATTTAAGCCGAACCCCAGTAAGATGACTGCATACTGTAAAATTTTCTTTGATGTGAAGGTGATACCTGCCTGCAGACTTTTCATTTCCTTTATGCGAAATGCCAGCAGCATCCCGATGAGGATGGCGAATACCGGCCCTCCGATGATGGGAACCCAGTGTCCCAGCAGCAGGGCAACAGCTGCTATACCAAAGCATACCAGCAGCCCCTTTCCCTTTTCTTTTATAAAAATCATACATTTCTCCTTTTCTCATTTTCTGAATGCGTACCCTACAACCGTAATGCAAGGCAGCTATGTCAGTATACGCTACCTTTTCCAAAAAATGAAATTATAAATATTTATGTCTACATAACACCGTATTATCCTGCTTTTCAATACTGTAGGAATATAAAAAAACGCTCTGTGACAGCAGTCTCAGGTTTCTTTCTTACGTTAGGGTATTTGCAAAAGGGAGACTTCAGCTTCTATTGATAAATGCAATAGTATTGAAGTCTCCCTATCTTAAGTTTACCCACAATCGAGAAAGAACCAAGTCTTACAAGCGTGTTTTTTCATACGTAGATCACGGTCAATGATTCTCATCTGGCTCCTGTGCTTTCAAATATTTCAGAAGACCGCTGCAGCCTTCCATCACATCGGTAAACGTAGCATCAAAATCACCGGAATACCATGGATCGGCAATCGCCCCCGGACGGCTTGTAAAATCAAGCAGCAGAAATAGCTTATGCTCCGGATCCCCATGCACGATACGTTCCATATTTCTCATATTTGCACCATCCATTCCAATCAGATAATCATATTTTTTATAATCCGTTTCACGTAGCTGGACAGCTCTGTGATTTCCTACCGGTATCCCTTCTTCACGAAGCTTACTGCGTGTTCCGTAATGAACCCCGTTTCCGATTTCTTCACGGCTTGTACCGGCGGATGAAATATAAAACCGCTCCTGCATTCCTTCTTTTTTCACCAAATCCTTCATAACATATTCCGCCATTGTGGATCGACAAATATTGCCGTGGCAGATGAATAGTATTTTAATCATGCTCTCTCAGCTCCTTATGCCTATGTATTTTATTTAACTACGGATTATTCCATCCGTCTGACACTATATGCCTTTCCTTTACATTTGGGATGCCTAACAGGCACTGCAATATGTGATGTTACTGTCATCGATAACTAGTATCATAAACACGCTTAGCAAGTGCTGTTTTCATCACAATACTTTTGCATATGTTAAAACCGCAAAAGAACCTCCTCCTGCGGTTTTTATCAGCTTTCAACTTCCTAATCAGTCATAGATCCGAAATGCATATCCGTTTTCCGGTTCTCCTATGGGATATCCCAGGATCTCCTCTGCTCTGCGCTGAAACTGCGCAAACCATGCTTCCCATTCCTCCTGTGGAAGCTCTGCGTAAAACTGCAGTCCACTTGCCTCCAGCGAAGCCTCAATCAGCTTTCCGTCATAGCCATACCATTGCGGGCAGCCATCACTGAAGCCCCGATGATGCGGCAGCTGTGCAAACATCTCCACCAGCTCATTCCATAAGCTTTCCGGTATGGAATAATGTATATTCAGATTATGATTATGTATGTCCATGTATGATTCTTCTCCTTGTTAACATTTACGTAATCGAATGCTACTGTCGCCTATACTGCTTTCTGTATTATCATCGCCTCATATTCTCTGACAACCCTGTGCAGAAAAACGACACTTCCACAGCTGTCATTACAGCTTCAGAGAATGATTCCCACGCTGAAGCAGCACGCCTCGTACAGGTGCGGCTGTATCTATCAAATGCCTTCTGCATCCAAAAGGAATCGGCACTTGGACAGAAGATAACAGCATTACAGTCGTTCATAAAGGGTAAAATATCAGGCAGCGGAGTCAGAAATAACTGTCGGATATCCGGATGTACATGCCTTCTTGCAAACACTCCTGTGGAAACAGTTCCCGATGATTTGCTATATACATCACGGTTTTACGGAAATCCGCGTTTTTCTATAAAGCCTCCTGCGCAAGTACACAGGCTATCTGTATGGCTGCATATCGGGTGTAGCATCATCACGAATTCCATACGGTATGCTTAACACATCCATCTCCGGATTCAGCGCTGTTTTTCTGGCGCCATGCTGCAGCGGCATATCTATCGGATAACCCGTACCGGGAAACAGAACCACCAGTCTTTCGTAAAAGAATTTCAATGTGCAGATACAGCTGTGGCATCTCATGAATCCGCAAACCATGCTTCCTTTCATATCCGGCCTCCCTGCTACCGTCCATGGTATCATGAAATGCGCAGATTGACAAATCCCTTTCTACAGATTTTTCAGTTTTTCCAATATTTCATCATATTCCTTTTCCAACGCTCCCCGATCAGCTGTCGCGCGCATAAGCTGGAGCGCTATCTCGCTTCTGCGCATATCCAGAAGCATTCGCTTTGTCGCTATATCCGGATCCCCCCGCTCCTGCTTACTTTTGCGTTGCTTCACATGGTCCTGTGGCATGTAAAGTGTATGCTCGCGAAGCTCCCATACCTCAGTTGCGACCTCCCTGATAAACGCCGCATCATGAGATACAAACAATACACTCCCCTCATAATGTTGCAGCAGTGCTGTAATGCAGCGAATGGAAGGAAGATCGAGATAATTGGTCGGCTCATCCAGAAGCAGCAGATTGCTGGCACCAACCATCAGCTTTGCAAAGCCAAGCCGCATCCGCTCTCCACCGCTCAACACGGCAACCGGCTTTTTCAAATCCTGTTGCTGAAATAACAGCCGGTCTAAAACAGTACGCACGATTGCCTCACATTGCACACTGTCCGTCATGGCATTCTCATATACGCTTTGCTCATCCTTCAAATTTTCAAACTGCTGAAACAGTCTGCCGATTTTCACCTTCGGTGCCTTCCATATCGCCGGATTCCCCTGTACAATTGCATTGAGCAGCGTTGTTTTTCCACAGCCGTTTTCTCCGACTAGGGCTACTCTGCTGTGATTTTTCATAAAGAAGCGCACATCCTTCAGTACCGTATGATTCCCATAGGAAACACACAGTCCCTCTGCTTTTAACAGCCATTTACCTTTCGGCAAATCCAGAGCCTGTACATCCATCGCAATCGCTTCCTCTTCCTTTATCACCTCTACCCGTTCCAAATGCTCCATACGGCTTGCAATCGCATCCGCCTGCCGATACATCGCCTTACTAATGCCGTCCTTGGACTTTCGCAGAGCGACCTTTCCCCGCATTTTTCGTTCACTGTTTGAAACATTGCGCGGCTTTCGCTTCGCCTTTTGTGCCTGCTTTAATTTCTGTTCATACGCCTTTTGCAGCTGGTTACGCTGCTTCTCAACCGTATCATGGCGGTGCTGCAGATATTTTCTCCTTTCCTCTGTCTGCTGAAGATAGCTTTCATAATTACCTTCATATATGTGCAGCCTGCCGTCCTTTATTTCGATGATCTGATTACATACCTCCTGAAGTAAGGAGCGCTCATGTGTAACAAGGATAAAGGTATCCATGTTCTGCAGAGCTTTCTTCACAAACGCGATTCCCTGCTGATCCAGATTGCTTGTCGGCTCATCCAGAAGATACAGATGACTGGCTGTACTCAGAGCGTTTGACAATCGCAGCCTCTGCTGTTCTCCACCACTGACATGCTTCTGCGCTTGCAGCCGGGAAACCGATAGCTCCTTCATCAGCTTTCCATCTCCATAGGAAACCTCTTTTGACAGCTGTTCAAAATAGGAAAGCGTACAAAAGCGGCGCACAACGCCCTCCTCTACCTCACACGCTCCCTGCAATATTCGTAAAAGTGTGGTTTTGCCGCATCCGTTTGCGCCAATTAATCCAATACGCTGCCCCTGATGGATCTGCCATAACGGTATATGGAGCAGCTCTCTGTCATGAAATCTTTTTATTACATGCTGTAATTCTAATAGCATAGAATCCCTCCCTGTGGGCGGGTGGATTATCATATATAAAAAATCTATGCCCGATATCTATCTCCCGCATATGGCATGCATTGGAGTATAAGAAAAGAACAGGTCGATTAAAAACACTATGATAATATAATCCACAATCCGCAAAACAGTACATACGCTTCGGTATGTCTGATGTTTTTCACGTTTCTGTAAATTAGATTATCAAATTCTCATCGCCGCTGTTCCTCTGTCTTTCTATATCCTTCACCTTTATTATACGGCCGGACTATCATACGTCAAGCCTTTTTTCAGGAAGGCTGCTTGACAACAAGTTCACCCTGCCCTTCCATACGCTCGATATTCCTTCTCTTAGAAGCATCTTCCGTTTTCATTTCCCTTGCTGCATACTCTGTTGGTGACCCCGACTCATGCAAACAGTGCAGAGTATTTTTCATATCCGTATGCACACATTACGAGGCCTGTTTCTCCTGCTGCTGCAGCCACGCGGCAAAGTCGTCCGCACAGGTTTTGTAATCCGCTGACCAAAAGCGGCTTGAAGCCACGCCCTTTCGCATGTAATACACACCGGGAGTCGCATAGAAATCAGGAAACAGCTGCTTCAGCAACTCCTTCTCTCTGCCTGTCGCTGCCTCATCCAGCGTTACCATATAGACGATACCGCTGTGCTTTTCTTTCCAAACAGACAGCATGGATTGAAAATCCCTGCAGGAGGAACACATAGACTGCGTAAGGACAACAGCAAAGCTGCCCTGCTCCTCTGCCATCTGTTGAATTTTCTGCACAGATACAGATTCTACAACAGCCTGTTGCCGGCTGCTGCCGCTACAGCCGTATACAAACAGCATACATATGAGGATCATCCATCGATACACCAGCCTCACAGCACCACCTCCTAATCCACATTTTTTCACAAGTGTCACCGGTATGCAAGCGGCTGCCCGCTCTTTACAAACTCTTAACAGTATACATATCTTCCCTTTATGGAAAAACATTTCATATACAAGGACAAATTAAGCGAAAAAGATGGTACAATAATAAGATGAAAGCAGGGGTGTATGTATGGAGTTTACCAATGCACAAATCCGGGATTTTGCCGGAAGTGATGAACAATATGAAAAAGCGAAAAGACTGGTGGATGAGCAGAGAATCGTATCTCTGGATATCGATGATTTTTCTTCCAAGGAAATCATCATGGTCAACGCTACCATTAAGGATGGAAAGGACTACAGGGAAGTCAATATGTCCATCGACAAGGATGATGTGACGGTGCGCGCACATTTATGCAGCTGTCCGCAGCATGGAAAAGACACATTATCCTGTGAGCACTGTACGGCTGTTTTAATAAAGCTGAATGAGGAGCATGAAAAGAAGCAGAAGGAGACAGATGCACATACCGCAGTTCAGCAGCATGACAGCTATGCCATTTCCCTTATGAATGCCTATGAGGAACAAATCATCTATTCCTCGCTGGCTATGAATCTGAAGCAGGCAATCCACATCGAGCCTGTTTTGGAAATCCGCCAGCGCACCATTCTGGCCCTGACGCTGAAGGTGGGGAATGCAAAGCGCTATATCGTGAAGGATATTGCGCAGTTTCTGGATGATATCCGCCATAATGTGAAAAAAAGCTATGGCAAGGAGCTGGAATTTCTGCATAACCGTTTAAGCTTTGATGAAGAAAGTCAGAAGCTGATTGACTTTATGCTGCGCCATGAGCATGATGTTCTCTATTTCCAGAACCGCCATGCACTGGAGCGCTGTCCGCAGGCCCGTAATCTGTGTATGACACCGGATGCGCTCGATGAATTTTTCAAGCTGTATGCCGGAGAGGATGTCATGCATCGCATGAAGGAAAAGATGCTGATCAATATGCGCTTTCTGGATGCGAATCCCAAGCTATTCATGGAGGTGAAAAAGCTGGAGGATGATTCCTATGAAATCGACTTGAGCCCGTTGAGCTATCGTATATTTGAAGGCCGCAGCCATGTGTATCTGTTACTGGATCACATGTTATACCGCTGTGACGCCGACTATTCCAAAGCCTGCAGCCGTCTGCTGCAGACATACCTGGAAAAGAAAAAGCCGCTGCTGTTAAGCAGTGAGCTCATGCCCACCTTTTATAATAATGTCATTATGAATACCCGCCGGCATATTCCGCTGAGAGGAGTGGATATCTCTGCCTTTGCCCCGCTTCCTCTGGAATGCCGCCTGTATATCGATATGCCGAAGCACAATGTGATTTCCGCACGTCTGATGTACTGCTATGGAAATGAGGAATACAATGCATTCAGCACAAGTGCCCTGTCCACCTCCAGAAATTTCAATGATGAAATTGCGACACGGCTTGTCTTTACCCGCTACATGACCCGCATCGATGCAGTGGAAGGCATTGCCTATATCGAGCATTCACAGGATGCCATGTATGAATTTCTGAATCAGGGGCTGAAGGAGCTGGGCAATACCTGTGAGGTATTTGCTACAGATAAATTTAAAAAGCTGCAGATCAAGGAGAGTGTCAATATCTCCATGGGTGTCCGCATCGAAAGTGATTTGCTGGAAATCAATTTTGACACCTATGATTTCCCTGTCAATGAGCTGCAGGAGGTCCTTGCCTCTTATCGTATGAATAAGAAGTATTACCGCATGAAAAACGGCTCCTTTGTCAATATAGAAGACAGTGCACTGCAGGAGCTCAGTGCGATTCTGGATGGTATGCATGTGAGTGAAAAGGAAATCAGCAGCGGTGTGATCAAGGTTCCCAAATATCGTTCCCTGTATATTGACAACAGTCTGAAGGACAGCGATATGATCAAGGTCGACCGGGATTCCTCCTTCAAGGATATCATTCGTGGGATCCGCAATGTAAAGGACAGTGACTTTGCAGTCCCTCCTGCACTGAAGTCAACGCTGCGTAATTATCAGAAAACCGGCTTTCGCTGGATGAAAACCATGGCTGCCTATGGCTTCAGCGGCATACTGGCGGATGATATGGGAATCGGTAAAACCCTGCAGGTTATCACGCTGCTGGAGGATGAGCGGCTGCACAGCAAAGACTCTCTGTCGCTGGTAGTCTGTCCGTCTTCACTGATTCTTAACTGGCAAAGTGAAATTGAGAAATTCTCCAAAACGCTGACAAGCATCATCATCAGCGGCTCCAGCGATGAGCGCAAGGTACAAATCCGCAGCTGTAAGGACTATGATGTCGTTATCACCTCCTATGATTATTTAAAGCGGGATATCGAGGCCTACGAGAGTCTTACCTTCCAGTATCAGATCATTGATGAAGCCCAATATATCAAGAACCACAATACCAAGAATGCCATCAGCGTAAAGCAGATACGGGCCCGCCATCGGTTTGCCCTGACCGGAACACCGATTGAAAATTCTCTGGCAGAGCTGTGGAGTATCTTCGATTTCCTCATGCCCGGCTATCTGTATACCTACTCCTATTTCAAGAAGCAATATGAGCTGCCCATCGTCAAGGAAAACGATATGGGGATGCTGAAGGAGCTGAAACGCATGGTTGAGCCGTTTATCCTGCGGCGTGTGAAGAAGGATGTCCTCAAGGAGCTGCCGGAAAAGGTGGAAAACACCATGCTGATTGAGCTTGATGAAGAAACAAGAAAATTATATATGGCCAATGTATCCCTTATCCGGGATGATCTTAACAAGAGCTTTAAGGAAAAAGGCTTCGCAAACAGTAAAATCATGATTCTCAGTATGCTGACCAGACTGCGCCAGCTATGCTGTGATCCCCGCCTTCTGTATGAGAATTATAACGGTATCGGTGCTAAAATCAGTGCCTGCATGGAGTTTATTGAAAACTGCCGGGAATCCGGAAAAAAGGTTTTGCTTTTCTCACAGTTCACCTCGCTTCTATCCCTGCTGGAAAAGGAGCTGATTCGTCAGGATATTCCCTACTATCTGTTGAAGGGAAGCACACCGAAGCTGCAGCGGCAGCAGCTGGTGAACAGCTTTAACAGCGATGATACCCCCATCTTCCTGATTTCTCTGAAAGCGGGCGGTACCGGATTGAATTTGACCAGTGCGGAGGTGGTCATCCACTTTGACCCTTGGTGGAATGTATCCGCTCAAAATCAGGCAACCGATCGTGCCTACCGCATTGGTCAGCACAACAATGTACAGGTTGTTAAATTGATTGCTAAAGATACCATTGAGGAAAAAATCATGCAGCTGCAAAGTCTGAAGCAGGATCTCAGTGATTCCATCATTCATAACAATGAGGGAATCATCACCAGCATGAGCAAGGAGGAGCTGATGAATCTGTTCTGATGCTCCCCGTATCCCCTTGGTGAAGGTCATGCACAGGAGAATGAGATGCCTGTATATGCACAATCTCAAAGCTGAATTTCAAGCTGCAATCTTTTTTGACAGCAGTGCATCGTAAATTGTTAAGCAGCCATAGCATAGGACGCAGATATCGCTGGAAGTCTTTCCATTGTACTGCGTCTTTTTCCGTCCCCTGCCTTGCGGCAACTGCAAATGACCTGTCAAAGCCTTCAGCATCCACAAAATCACTGCCCCATTTGCGGATGAAAAAGCAGGAGAAAAGGAATACCCGTATGAAGTATCTATCCGTCCTACTCCCTGCCAGCTAGAAAGCATAAGCCGGTTCCCTTATGTTTCCTGAAGTCAGTAGCTGTCTTCGGTTATTCGCATGTACATTCACCTTAGCGAATACAAGGAAGACAAACGCCTTCCTTCATCTCTTGAAAGCTTCATCACCATATGCCAAGGGAATCCGTAGCCTTTTGATGATAAGACTGCACCTTTGTATACTGCTTTTCCCCTTACAATCACCAGTCGGTTTGTATCCTGTTTCTGCCTGTTTTCATAATATGCAGCTGTTATACAATACAGCCGGCAGGCAGACGATACCATAGCAATGCGTTGTTTACTGGTTTTTGTACTTTTTTCGACATTTTTCGCATAGCTTACAAACAGGTGATCCAACATGAAAAAAGAGCTTTTATTCCCGCAGGATTGTGATGGTGAACAATACCTGCGCCGTCTGATTGATGCCTATCCCTATGATATTGAGGAAGCAAGAGTATTTGCCCTGCTTACCACACAGCCGCATCCCAGTCCTTATCTGCTGGAATTTCTGACATATGCCGCAAGCCTTTCAAAATTTCGCCTCTGCAGCAGTGAAGCAGCATTGAATCCCTCTTTGGATTCGCTGTTTCAAGGTATGAGCATCCTGAAGCAAATGGACAGCAGCCTGTTGCATATGCAGCCCTTTGGATTTGATGCAACACTGCAGCTGAGCGTCTGTGAGGTATCTCACCCCTATGCACATCTTCCTCTGGAACAAATCCCTTTTATTACCCGGGTACAGCTTCATCATGTGCCGCAGTTCCAGCAGCCGGATGCCGCAAATATTTCCATAGAACGTGCCTCCTCCTTCATCTACCGTGACATCAGTATGGATGCAAATGCGTTTTTCGCAATGAGCATTGCGATTGCGGATAAAAAGGGAATTGTTTATCTGTCCCGAGAGTGTGTACAGCTGGGGGTCTGTCTCGCTGCCCTGTATCCGCTCACCAATTTGTCCCTGCGACAGGACTTTATTCTCATTTTCGCCTTATCCTCGGGAAAAGAGCAGGCCTGTTATTATTACGATGAAACAAATCAGATTACCATCGGTCTGGTCAGCGGAACCCGGCGAATGCATCATATTCGTTATCTCAAGGATATGCTGCAGACGCTTTACAATGCAATCTGCATGGAGAAGCACGACCTGCCGATTCACGCCTCAATGCTTCAGGTATATGCCAGTGATACAAAAAAAGGACTGGTCTTCGCAGGAGAAAGCGGAACCGGGAAAAGTGAGCTGCTTGATGCCTGCCTTCGTACCTGTGAACAGAAGGAGCTTCTGGCTGCCCCTGTATACGATGATCATGGAACCCTGCATTATCTGGATGAGGAAATCGTCAGTACTGGCGGAGAAATCGGTGCCCTGAAAAACATCACGCATTCCCGTATCACCTCAGTTTTTTCCACCTTCGCCGACAGCATATTTCTAACACAGGAAAATCAGGAGCTCTATCAGATTCTGCCACTCACCCAGCCGATGCAGACACTGCAGTTTCACAAGGTTACGCATTTGTTCTATCTGGATAATGTCAGCGATGAATACGGCTATCGCCGGTTGGATACTCTCGATGAATGCCTGGATCTGTTTCGCAAGGGTCCCTGTCGCAGAAACGGGCAGCTAATCGCCTCCTATTTCATCAATCCACTTGGCTGTGCACAGAACAAGCCCGTGTGTGATGTGCTTCTGCGGGACTTCTTCACCATCCTCTATTTGCAGGATATTCCGGTCTATGTCCTATATACAAGAAAGGCGGAAAACAATACGCAGCTCTATGAGGAATACGCAGCCTCAATTTTGCGTGAAATCCTTGGAAATGATTGCGAAAATGAAGACGAACCGCTATACTTATAGTAGCTGCACGTCAGGAGGTAGTACATGGAAACAAAGGAAATCATAGACGCGCTCCAGATAAAACGTTCTCTGATTCGCATATCGCATGAAATCATCGAGCATAACCGCGGCGTAGAGGATATTGTCTTAATCGGTATCAAAACAAGAGGAGAAATTCTTGCCGGACGGCTGGCAGATATTATATGCAATGTGGAGGATGTCAGAGTTCCCTGCTTTGCACTGGATGTATCGCATTGGAGGGATGATCGGGAACAGCCCTATCCCCTGCCGATGGAATCTCTGCCGGTAAAGGATAAGAAGGTCATTCTGGTGGACGATGTACTCTTCAAGGGAAGAACCGTGCGGGCTGCAATGGATGCGATCATGCACTATGGAAGAGCCAGGGAAATCCAGCTCGCTGTTCTGGTGGACCGCGGGCATCGTGAGCTTCCCATTCGCGCTGACTATATAGGAAAGAATATCCCCAGCTCCCTGAGTGAGGTCATTCGGGTCAGAGTCAGTGAAATTGACGGAAATGACGGCGTTTATATAAGCAAGTGAGGTAGACAAATGGATAAGACATACGTATTGAATTTTGCTTCAAGACTGTTGGGGACGGACTCCCCGACCGGCTATACAAAAAAGGCGATTGATTTTGTAGCCGATGAGGCTGCAGCTCTGGGCTATCAGACAAAACGAAACAACAAGGGGAATCTTCTGATTTATGTGAAGGGCTCCAGCAGTAAAAAGACGATTGGCTTCTGTGCGCACTGCGACACCCTGGGGCTGATGGTACGCTCGATCAAAAGCAACGGGATGCTGGCAGTAACCAATATCGGCGGACCGATCATTCCGACACTGGATGGGGAATACTGCCGTATTCATACAAGAGATGGAAAAGTCTATACAGGTACCGTACTTTCCTGCTCTCCCGCATCCCATGTATATAAGGATGCTTCCTCCAGAAAGCGTGAAATCGATGAGATGGAAATCCGTATCGACGAGGTTGTGAAGACGAAGGAGGATGTAGAAGCACTCGGCATCTGCAACGGCGATTTTGTGGCTATCGATCCAAAGGTTCAGATTACAGAAAGCGGCTTTATCAAATCCCGCTTCCTGGATGACAAAATCAGTGCCAGTGCCCTGATGGGGGTTCTCCAGCATATAAAGGAGCATACCATAACCCCTGCATATGATCTCATCTTCATGATGAGTACGTATGAGGAGGTCGGGCATGGCATGTCCCACATACCGGAATGCATCAGTGAGCTGATTGCTGTGGATATGGGATGTATCGGTCTTGATCTGGCATGCAGTGAGCAGGATGTATCCATCTGTGCAAAGGATTCCAGCGGACCGTATGATTATGAAATGACCAGCCGCCTGATTGAGCTGGCAAAGCAAGAGAACCTGCGCTATGCAGTCGATATTTATCCGATGTATGGCAGTGATGTCAGTGCAGCCCTGCGCGGCGGATGTGATATACGCGGTGCACTGATCGGCCCGGGTGTACATGCATCCCATGGTATGGAACGAACGCATTATGACGGTGTGGAAAATACCATGAAGCTGATTCTGGCATATATAGCCTAGCAACTCAGATTTTTTCCAGAATGTATGAACGATTCTGGAGAAAATCTTTTTTTATATACTCCGCATACCGCCTGCTTCCCTTGCATATAGTTGAAAGAGGTGAACCTATGCTGTTTCATACATTTCTATTTGTTTTTCTGGCGGAGATGGCGGATAAAACCCAGCTCATGATTATGGCGCTGACAAACCGCCACTCTGTAAAAACCGTAATTGCCGGTATGATACTCGGTGTTCTCGCCATCAGCGGTGTATCGGTATTGGCCGGTGATCTGATTGGTGACCTGATTCCCATGCGTCTGATTAAGCTGGCGGCTAGTGCCATGTTCCTGTTTTTCGGCTTGATGAATCTTCGCTGCAGTGCCAAGGAAGAGTCAGGGCATCATTTTGCATTGAAAATCCCCGTAGTGTCGATCGCCTTTACCTTTGTTATCGCAGAACTGGGTGATAAAACGCAGCTAGCCACCGTGGCACTTGCCGCAGATCACATGAGCGAGCATTTTCCGATTTTCCTCGGTGCCTCGCTGGGACTGATTCTGGCGAATATTCTCGGTATCTTTGCAGGCAAGCTGATTTTCTCTCATCTGCGTGAGGATACGGTCAAGGTGGGAAGCTCCTTCATCTTTTTCCTCTTTGGCTCGCTTACCTTGTTTGAAGCTATTCCCGGAAACAATCTGATATTCATCGGCTACAGCACAGTGCTTATGCTATGTGCCTATGCTATTTTCACAGCCTCCCGCCGGCATGTGGATTCACGCGGATAACATGTCTTGTACATTGCATTTATCACGAGGACTGTGTAAATTCCCATAGCGTCGTTTGATTCCACCCCAACAGGCATCCCTGCATTTTCTTTGAAGAAGGGATGCCTGTTTTATCCTATCCTCTGTCTGCCTGTGCGTTTTCCTGAAATAAGCTTTGTAAAACTGTGCATTTCCTGTATAGATGGGATATAATATGGGTATTGTCTAAAGGATGAAAGAAGGTAGATACATATGAATGAATGGTCTTTAGATGTTTTATACAAAGGATACGATGATGAAGCCTTTCTCAATGACTTCAAAAAAATGGATACGCTTATTCAGCGCTGTACACAGGCAGCCGAGCAGCTGAGCCACAAGGATGAAACAGCAGCTCTGCATAGCATGCTGTCCCTGCTGGAGGAATTTCACACACTTGCTGATCGTGTCGGGCACTTTATATCTCTGAAGCAGTCCACGAATACGTCGGATGGAAAAACGGTTTCGCTGATGAATCAGTTTTCGCAGAAATTCAGCGGTATCACGAAAGCAAATGCAAGGTTTAACCGCTACGTGGCAGAAATTGATGATCTGGATGCGTGTATTGAACAGGATGCACTGCTAAAGGAATACAGCTATCTGCTGCATACAATAAAAGAGGACAGCAACTATCTGCTCAGTGATGATGTAGAGGATGTATTATCCAAAATGAATATCAGTGGTGGTGAGGCCTGGGCAAATCTGCAGGAATATCTGACCAGTATTGTAGAAGTGGACTACAAAAAGGAAGCCACCACCCTTTCTCAGATACGCAATATGGCCTATGACAGCAATCCGCAGGTCCGTAAGAGTGCCTATGAGGCAGAATTGAAGGCCTATGATAAAATACGCGATGCCGTTGCCTTTTCCTTAAACAGCATCAAGGCACAGGTTCTGACAGAATGCGAGCTGCGCGGCTTTGCTTCTCCACTTGCCATGACACTGCACAATGCGCACATGAAGCAGGAAACGCTGGATGCCCTGCTGCACACCATGCAATCCTATATGCCGAAATTTCATGCCTATCTCAAACGCAAGGCAGAGCTTCTCGGATATAAGAACGGTCTGCCATGGTATGAGCTGTTTGCGCCACTCGGTGAGGAAACAAAAACCTATCGTGTAGAGGAGGCAAAGGAATACCTGCTGAAGCACTTCCGTCCCTTCGCAGAGGATATGGCAGATATGATGGAGCGTGCCTTTGACGAAAGCTGGATTGATTTCTTCCCGCGCAAGGGAAAGGTCGGCGGTGCCTTCTGTGCTAATTTAAGCGGCGTAAAACAGAGCCGTGTTCTGACGAACTATGACGGTGCGCTTGGTGATATCGTTACGCTTGCCCATGAGCTGGGACATGCCTATCACGGTATGATGATTGAGAATCACCGTCCCCTGAATACCGATTATTCCATGCCGGTTGCGGAAACAGCTTCCACATTCAATGAAAACATCATTATGAATGCCGCAATCGAGGAGGCGAAGGGTCAGGAAAAAATCACACTGATTGAAAATCAGCTGCAGGATTTGACACAGGTTATCTGTGATATCTATTCCCGCTTCCTGTTTGAAAAGACAGTATTTGAAAAGCGCAAAGACAGCTTTATGTTTGCGGACGAGCTGGAAGCCATCATGATCGAAACACAGAAGCAGGCATATGGGGACGGTCTGGATCCCGACTATCTGCATCCGTATATGTGGATTTGCAAGTCCCATTACTATTCCAGCGGTTTGAGCTTCTACAATTTCCCATATGCATTCGGAGCTCTGTTTGCACGGGGACTGATTGTGAAGTATCAGGAAGAGAAAGAAGCTTTCGTACCAAAATACCGTGAGCTTCTAAAAGCAACAACGGTATCCAGTGTTGAAGATGTTGCAGCGATGGCTGATATCGACCTGTGTGATGAAGCATTCTGGACAAGCTGTCTGGATACATGCGCACAGCGTATTGATGAATTTCTGGAGCTGACCAAATAAAAAGAGATACCGCAATACCTGTTTATGAAAACAGCATTGTGCATACATGAATTTTGAAGTCGGTTGAACAATGAATGAATATGCAATATTCGCTTGTGGAATACATCCCATTCGGATATTGCTTTTCTTTTTACGCTTGGCATAAAAAAACCATGTTCTGGGAGAAACATGGTTTTTTTAAAGAAAAAGGATTAAAGTAAGGCCGGCTGGTAACAGCCTTACCATTATGGTATTGCAGATATAATTATGATTGTTAAATTGGTCTTTTATCTGCAATGTTATTATATAACTGTTAAACTAGTAAATTCTTGTTATCTTTAGCAATTATTTGCAGTTTCCTTTTATTTCCTATTTGTCGTCGAAGGAATTCTTATACATCTTCGGTGTTACACCGGTATACTTCTTAAATATTTTTGTGAAGTAATTCTGTCCCTGAAAGCCGACCTCATAAGCAATCTCCTTGATTCGCTTACCGCTTTTCAACAGCTCCTTACTCGCCTCCACCCGCCGCTCGCTGACAAGCTCGGTAAAGGTTTTATGCAGAGAATTATTCAACAGCTTACTCAGGTAAAACGGTGAAACCTGCAATGCATCCGCCATATCACTCAGGGTGATCTGTTTACGGTAGTTGGCATCAATATAGCGGACTGCCTGACGTACCAGCTGATTGGTGTTACGGAAGCGCTCCTCAACAATGGGATCATACAGTCGATGCATCTGCATATGTAGATACAGCGGCACCTCCTGATGAATATTCGTACTGATTTGCAGCGGTGCTATTTCTATCCTTTGCAGATCGATATCCGCATATTCCTTTTGCAATGTATCACGTAGCCTTTCAAACAAATCGGCCACCTCCTGAACGATTTGCCTGCGCTCATGAGGAATCAGTGTCAGACAGAGCTGATGGACTGCCCTTTTTAGACCCTCCTCATCCATTTTCTGAAAGATGGACACAAAACGTGCAACAATTTTATCCAGATCGATATCCACCCTGCAATCATCACTGCTGTCCTGCAGAAGCTGAGAACAGATCGGCTCCTGAATGCCGATGCGATCTCTTGCTATTTGGAAGGAATGGTGAAACAGCGCAATGTCATTTACAATCGGTCCGATACCAAATTCAAGGCTATCCGACTGCAATGCAGTGATATAGCTCTCCAAATGCTGCAAATCCTCCTGCGGAATAGCCCGCTCTGCAAGGATATAAAAAATCTGCAGCTCATGAAAGAGCTCCTTCAGGCAGCGAAAACCCAGCTGTATGAAGCCTGCGGACACCTTTTCCATATAGGTTTGATCGTAATGAGAGGATCGGATGATGAAACAGAAACCGCTGCAGATGCGCGGACTGAGCAGTCTTAGATTCTTGCGCAGCACCAGCTCATCCTCATTCGACAATATGGCAAACAGACATTCATTTTCCACGACCGGAGTAATCCTTTCTATTTTTTCCAGCAGATCACTCTGATGCTTTTTTTCATTCTGCTTCTGCTGTAACTGCTCCATCGTTTTTCGCAGAGCATCCTTTAAATGATCAATCGTATACGGCTTTAAGATGAAATCCTCCACACCAAGACGAATCGCCTCCTGTGCATATTCGAAGTAATTATAGGAGGATAAAATCAGAAACTCCACTTCCCCCGCTGTCTGCCGAATGCGGCGAATCACCTCCAGACCATTGATACCCGGAATATTGATATCGGCTAATATGATATCCGGATGATGCTCTTCAAACAGGGTCAGTGCTTCTTTACCATTTTTCGCAGCATACAGCTCCTGACATTCCGGAAAACCCTCCTGAATGATCTTATACAGCGTTTCCCGCTCAATCTGTTCATCCTCAATGATCATGATTTTATACATATCCGTTCTCCTTCAAATCAATCTGTATATTGATTTCAAATCCGCATTCCTCCAGACTGTTGACAATGATACGTACCCCATCGCCATAGAAGGCCTTCAGGCGCCTTGTAACATTATAAAGCCCAAGATGAGAGCGTTCATCACTGCTCATGCGGAAATCGTTCAGAATAAGCTTCTCCAGCTCATCCGCAGGCATACCGGTACCGTTGTCACTGACAGATATCATGATTTCATCATTGAGACGGCTTACCTCAATCACAACCTCTCCATCCTCGATAATATCCTGTAAGCCGTGTGACACCGCATTTTCCACAAGCGGCTGCAGCACCATGGAGGGCATCGGGATATCCGGTAAATCCTCCTCGATATCCATCAGAAAGCGGATTCTGTCACCGTATCGTTTTTCCTGTATGTAATTGTAGTTGTAAATTGCCTTGATTTCCTTTTTCAGAGAACTGATTTTACTTGCATTATCAAGACCGTAGCGAAGCAGCTGGCTCGTCTTTTCCATCAGCTCACTTGTTTCATAGGCTCCCTCACTGTACGCCTTTTTATAAATCATATTCAGTGTATTGAACAGGAAATGCGGATTGATCTGATTCTGTAAAATACGCAGCTCACTTTGGGCAAGCAGCTCATCCTTTCGCAGATTGTCATTCTGCTGTTCCAGAACCCTGCGTTCCAGCCTTGCCTTTTCATTCTCATACTGGATGTTTTTTTCGATACTGTCCGCCATATCCTCCAGGGCAAGACAAAGCACATTCATCTCCTTATTCGTATTGGAAATCTGCGTAAGGTCATATGCTCCCTTCTTGATACGGTTCATATTATTGATTACCTTTTCCAGAGGATCGGTGATGGATTTGATAGTGGATATGGAAAAATAGATCATCCATACAATCAGATAGAGGATAAAGAACAGCGACACCAGCTGCATGGTCTTCTGATTGCTGTTGACTGCCGCCTTTTGCAGCTGCATATCCTGCGTCGCCAGGCCATAATATTCACTAGCTGTCTTATTGATCAGATCATATTCATACAGCAGCTCCTGATACTTCGCACTGAACTCCTTTTCCTGCTGAAGATCGGAAGCGATGACCAGCTCTGCCTGCGCCATATAGCCATCCACCATATTGTTTAGCAGCTCGAAACGCCAGACATGATCCTGATTTTTCAGACTCGCCTTTACCTTTTCCACATTCCCCTGCAGAACTGTGCGATATCTGTGAAAATCCTTATAATTCTGATCATCTGGAGAATACAGGTACACCTGTAACGCATCGTTGAGATTCTTCAAATTGTCATAAAACTGATTCAGCTCATTGTAGGTGGTATAGGTGGAATTGAATTTCTTTATCGTTCGATCATTGATAAGTACATAGGTCGTGCAGACAAGTACCATCACCACGATCAGCATGAGATTGTAGTTCATGATTTTACTGCGAAAGCTTTTCGATCTATTCCACATGCATTTTCTCCTTTTGCAAAGCGGATGCATAGGTATTCAGATTCTTCCTGTTAACGAGCACAAGATAGGAAGGAATCCGCTCCTTTTCCGGCCGTACTCCCCTGGTAACATAATCATATAATATATGTACCGATTCATATCCGTACTGATAAAAGGATGTCACAATACTGCCTTCCACCTTCCCCTCCCGTATCAGCTCCAGTGTTTCCTTCATATCATCAACGCCGTACACAAGAATCGTATCGCGATTGTCCATATATTCGCTTGCATCCACAAAGCCGATTGCATTCTCCCCTGCAAGGTTGATGGAAACATTCATACCGGTATCCTTCTGCAGCACCTTGATCCACTCGTTGCGGGAGGTGAGCTGGTCACTGCGTGATTCACTTTTTGCGACAATCTCAAAGCCGCCGGGATGCTGTGCAAATACAGCTTCAATGGATGCAATCTGATCCCTTGCAAGGTCAAAGCTCAAATCACTGACCTGAATGCCGATGCGAAGCATTTTATTCTTACCCAGCTTTTCTTCGATATCGGCTAACAGAAGTCTGGCCTGCTCATCAAAGTCCTTGCTGATCGTCGTTAGCGGACTGCTGCCCTCAACAGGAGAATCCACCAGGACAAAGGGGATACCCTTGTCATTTCCTTTTTGGATCAGCTCCTTGCTGATGACCCCCTGTGTGATTATGCCATCTGCTTTTTTTAAAAGACCTGTATTGATGACATCCACCATATCATCGGTGGAAATTTTAATAGGTCCCTTCCAGTCACAATGCACCTCCAGCTCCGTACAGGCATCCTGCATCCCTTCTCTGGCCTTTTGCCATAGCGTATGCGTAGATAAAGGTGTGGCAAATAGAAAATACTGTGAGGATTTTTTCTCCTCCTTTGGCTCAGCTGCACTGCATCCGCCACTCAGCACCAGACACAGGCACACGATTCCGCATAGTCTTTTTTTTCTCATTCTCATCCCCGCTCTCATGGAATCATTCTATCACATCACAGACAAATTGAAAACGCGTGAAAAATAAAAAAAATGATTCTTGAAAGGGATCGTAAGAATCATTTCTTTATACAAGATTATCAGCAATAGAGACGATCCTCATATCGCTCCATCATTGAAGAACCGCTGAACTGCATTCATGTCCGGGGTTTACCGCGGCTGTTTTCCTTCTGATAACTTTGTGATTAAGCGGCATATCTGCCGACTACAGTACATAGTATACAGTATCAAATATAAAATATCTTGTCATTTTTAGCAATATCTTGTCATGTACTCAATTCTGTAATATCATAACAGTTTCCACCGGCGTGCTTTGCGTGATACATCGCTTCATCCGCCTTTTGGAATATCTCATCATACCTGCAGATATGATTGCTCATACATACACCGATACTGGCACTCAGGACCTGTCTGTCCTCGATTCTTGTATTTACCAGGCGATCTAAAATCTCATCCAGACGCTCATACAGATAGGGCAGAGAAAGGATATTCTTCATAAACACACAGAACTCATCACCGCCGATGCGACCGATGAAATCGCTGCTGCGAAGAACCTCCTTCAACACCTTAACGACATGCAGAAGAACCTGGTCACCGACAAGATGACCGAAGGTGTCATTGATGCTTTTAAATTTATCAATATCAATGACCAGCAGGCAGACATACTGATCCTGATGCATGGTTTCAAGCTCTGCACTCACATGTGTCCGAAACGCCGTTTTATTCATGACATTTGTGAATTCCTCTATTTCAGAACGACGCTCCAGCTCCCTGTTTTCCTTTAAAATCTGATTACGTTCATACAGCAGCTGTTCCATGTCTATCTTTAACAGCAGCGTATTCTTCATGTTGTTGTGTGCAGCTGAAAGCTCCAGCTGCCGAATATCATAATACTCCTCCAGCGCCTGTAGACGCTCCTGTTCAGCTTTAAACGTGTTCGCATAAATGACCTGACATTCCTTAAGCTCGGAATGATTCTGATAATTCGGATAATCCTGAAGAATCAGCTGAAGCTCATATAAAATCTGTGAGGAAAGCTTCTGTTCCTGAAACTGCATGCAGACCTTAAATACCTTAAGAAGATTTTTAAACGTATACAAACGATCCTCTTCTCTGCCGGCAATTTCCAGAAAGCGGACCACTTCAGCACGCAGCCTTGCTATATCCTGCGTATGGGCACACAAGAGAACCTGATACATCTGATAATCATTTTCTACTGTAACGATCTGAAATCGTTTTTGAAATTCTCGGTACCAGATCAGCCAGCGCTCATATTCAAGATCATCCTTCAGATAAATGCTTGTCCCCATCAGATTGATGATATTGAAGCCATCATTGATTTTAAGATCATTATAGCTACCGATTCCGCGCTCTTCAAAGGCATTGGTGAAATATTCCTTTGCGATTTCATAATAACCAAGGTTAAAAAAGAGTACACCCAGATTGTTTAAAATGATATACAGATACCCGAGCTCCTGATGATCCAAAGCGATATAATAGGACTTCAGCATATATTCAACCGACATGATATCATCGCCAAGCGTTCCACTCACCATCCCTGCCAGTTTATAGCACATCATCTGAAAAAATGGATAGGGCGCATG